>Ga0302325_10001776_pt1 | contig 54124 bp, 36 predicted proteins | sample Palsa_T0_2_FD_201948 | JGI IMG/M metagenome (GOLD analysis project Ga0302325, IMG submission 201948) | Peat permafrost microbial communities from Stordalen Mire near Abisko, Sweden - Palsa_T0_2 | ecosystem: Environmental > Terrestrial > Soil > Palsa > Peat permafrost | place: Sweden: Abisko...
AAAGAACGCTTCCCACATTCGCACAGCCTCCACGGCGGCTGCGGAATGCCCCAATGCCAAAACAACAAACCGACGTTTACACAAAATATTTGACACTACCTACCCTTCAAAAACCTGGGTTTTTCCGCAACCTCTAAAGTCGTGCCCTGATACAAAACAGAGCATTTTCCGCACCCTTAAAGCTGTTTCCCGAGACAAAATCGAGTTCTCACACACCCTCTAAAGCCCAGCATAGGTCAAGCAAAAATCCCCGGGCTTTTAGCCCTGAGGCCTGCTTTTCCGTGCCAGCCCAGGACTTTAGTCCGGGGAGCGGGTTTTCAAATCCGCGGAAACGCTGAATCAATCATTTACGGGCTTTAGCCCTGGTGGCCGCTTCTGAAGCGGTTTGCGACTTTTTCCGCAGCCTGATGCTCTTTAGCCCCTGCGCTACCCCCCGTTCTCATGCGGGAGATGCGGTTGATAGACTGAAGAAGTGAAGATTGCTCTCGCCCAAATCAACCCTACGGTAGGGGATTTTCAGGGGAACACAAAAAAAATTATCGACTTCGCGCGCCAGGCCGGGGCGGCCGGGTCGCAGGTCGTCCTGTTTCCGGAGTTGGCGGTGTGCGGTTATCCGCCTGCCGATTTCCTCGATAAGCCCTCCTTCGTGGCCCGCGCCGGGGAAGCCGTCGCGGAGATTGCCGCTGCCGCCACCAGTGGCACGCCCTTGAGCATCATTTGCGGCTACGTCACCGCAGCCCCGCCGGACTCCGGCAAGCAGGTGGTGAATTCGGCCGCCCTGTTGCGCAATGGGGTGGTGGAGTTTGTCCAATCCAAACGGCTTCTGCCCTTTTACGACGTCTTCGATGAACAACGCTACTTTGCTCCAGCCGAGACCCAGCGCCTCTACACCCTGGGTGACCAACGCCTGGCGCTCACTATCTGTGAAGACGCCTGGAACGATAAGCTGTTTTGGCCGCGCCGTCTCTATTCCGTAGACCCGATCGAAGAGTTGATGCGCGCCGGTGGATCCATCATCCTCAACATCTCGGCCTCGCCTTACTACCGCGGAAAGCGGGAATTGCGCCACCGCATGCTGGCTGCCATCGCTACCCGGCACCATGCGCCTGTGGTCATGGTCAACCAGGTCGGTGGCAATGACAGCCTGGTGTTTGATGGAGCCAGCTTTGCCCTCGGGCCCGATGGCTCAGTCGTTGCCCAGGCGCGCTCCTTTGCTGAAGATCTAGTGTATTTCGACAGCGCGACCCTCACCGGCGACCTGCGGCCGGTCGATCCCAACGAGGACGCGGCTGTGTACCAGGCCCTCGTCTTAGGTACCCGGGACTATGTGCGCAAGTGCGGATTCTCCAAAGTTTTGGTGGGACTCAGCGGAGGCGTTGATTCCGCGCTGGTAGCGGCCATTGCTGTGGACGCGCTGGGCAAGGAGAACGTGACCACGATAGGAATGCCCAGCCAGTATTCTTCTGCGGGCTCGATTGAAGACGCTCGCGCGCTGGCGGCTAATCTTGGCATTTGCTACAAAACCATCGCTATCCACGAGCTCTTTGAGCAGTACAGCAAAGCTCTCGAACCGCTCTTTGCCGGCCGCAAGCCGGACATCACGGAAGAAAATATTCAGTCGCGCATCCGGGGAAATCTTTTGATGGCGCTTTCCAATAAATTCAACGCGCTGGTGCTCACGACCGGCAACAAGTCTGAAATGGCGGTCGGCTATTGCACGCTTTATGGGGATATGGTCGGCGCGCTGGCGGTGATCGGCGATGTAGTGAAGACGGAGGTCTATCAGCTTTGCCACTACGTGAACCGGGAGCGAGTGGTGATTCCAACCCCCATCCTGGAGAAGCCTCCTTCCGCGGAGCTTCGGCCCGGCCAGAAGGATACAGATTCGCTGCCGCCGTACGAGGTGCTCGATCCGATTTTGCAGGCTTATGTCGAGCGCTATGAGACCCCGGAACAGATTGCGGCCAAATACCATTTTGATCTGGCAACCGTGAGTCATGTGGTCAAGCTGGTGGAGCGCAGTGAGTACAAACGACAGCAGGCAGCGCCGGTGCTCAAAGTCACCAGCAAGTCTTTTGGCATGGGGCGCCGTTTTCCCATCGCCGTAAAAGTTCAGGTATAAGTGCTTTAACAACGAGAGAGGAATTGAATGCAGCTTCGTACAACCCTTTGTTTTATTGTTCTGGCGGTCGCCAGTGCGGCGTCGTCTATCGCCCAGAACCCCGTCCCGGCGGCTCCTGTCCCACAACCTCCCGCGGCCCCATCGGCGCCGGTCGCACCTTCTGCAGCAGCCCCGGTAGCGCCGGCGCCATTCCCGCCAGTTGACCCAACGAATTTTACGGCGACTACACCCACCAAGCAGACAGTGGAAGAATTTCTCAACGCATTCTGGGGATACGACAATACACGCATGTGGCAGATCCAGGCGATCCTGCCCACGCCGGCGACAGGCGTCAGTCGAGTGCTGATACTGGTTAAGCCGACCGCACCCGGACCTAAGGATCAGACTGCGCAGCTTTCTTTTTTCACCTTGCCTGATGGTAAATTCCTGGTCGCCGATACTCTGCTTCCATTCGGCGCCAAGCCTTTCCAGAACTATCGTGAGATTCTGCAGTCGGGGGCCAACGGACCTTCCAAGGGCGGCCCTTCCAAGGCTATCGAGTTGGTGGAGTTTTCGGATTTTGAATGTCCGCACTGCAAGGACGCACAGCCGATCGTAGCCAAGTTGCTGGCCGACTATCCCAGTGCTCATTTTGTCTATCAGGATTATCCCTTGATCCAAATTCATAGCGAGGCGCTGAAGGCATCGACCCATGGATACTGTGTCGCCAAGGCGGGCGGGAATGATGCCTTCTTCAAATTTTCCGATGCGCTGTTCGCTGCCCAGGCAGGACTCACGCCGGCCACGTCAGACGACACGCTGAAGGATGCAGAGACCAAAGCAGGACAGGATCCGGCGAAAATTGCTGCTTGCTCGGCAACGCCGGCGGCCAAGGAGGCGATTGATGCCTCGCGCGCTCTGGGGGAACGCGTGGGTGTGAACCAAACCCCGACGATTTATGTGAACGGCCGCGCCTTGCCGCTCACTGGAATCCCCTACGAGGCGCTGCAGAAGATCATCGAGTTCCAGGCCAAGCTGGATGGTGTGCCGCTTCCACCGGCTCCGCCTGCTCCGGCAACTCCGGCAGCTAAGCCGGCACCTTCGCTGAAGTAGTGTGGCGGCTGAGACAGAATATAAGCGGCGCGTAAGCGAGTTGTCGGCGCGCCGCTTGGTGATTCAATCGCGGGAAAGGCTTACCGGCTATTCACAACTTGCGTTGGCCGGGTTCGGTTTGGCCTGGATTTTGTTTCGTCTTAGCCATCTCAGTCGAGCTGATCTACTGCTGCTCATCCCGGTCGGAGTCTTTGCCGTGCTCGCCGTGATGCATGGCCGGCTTATCCGCGCTGTTGCCGGTTGCTCGCGCGCCATCAGGTTTTATGAGCAGGGGTTGTCGCGGCTCGATGGTAGCTGGCCAGGCAAGGGTATTTACGGCGAACGTTTTCTCGAGCCGTCGCACCCGTACGCGCGTGACCTTGATCTGTTCGGGCGAGCGTCCATTTTTGAGCTGCTATGCACGGCGCGTACCGGTGCGGGAGAGGAAGCCCTGGCCCGATGGCTGCTGGCTGCGGCTCCCCCGGATGAGGTCCGGGCCCGCCAGGCAGCTGCCACCGAGCTGAGCGGTCGCTTGGGGTTTCGTGAAACCCTCGCTACCTTGGGAGAAGATGTGAAGTCGAGAGTGCGCCCGGCGCTCCTGGCTGACTGGGGAGAAGCGCAAGCTGTTTTCCCATCCGGCATGATCCGCATAGTAATCGCCGTGCTCGCGTATCTCTGGGCCATGAGCCTGCAGGCGTGGCAGTTTTGGGGTGCGTGGCAGTTGCTCGTGCTATTCATGAGCCTGCTCAACCTGGGGATTTCCTATCGCTTTCGGGCGCACCTTAGTGAGGCGGCTCACGCAGCCGAGGAGGCCGGGCGCGACCTGAATCTCCTCTCTCAGGTACTAGCTGCATTTGAGCGCGAGCCCTTCACCAGTCCAAGACTGCTGCAGCTGCAGGACCGGCTCAAGCAGTCTGGAGTCTTCGCCTCGCTGGCTATTGCCAAACTCAATCGGAGAGTGGAGTATCTCGAATCGGCGCACAACCTTTTCGTTCGCATTTTCGATCCTGTGATCTTTTATCGACTGCAATTTGTTCTTGCAGCAGAGAGCTGGCGTCGACGCTTCGGACCATCGCTTCGGGTCTGGCTGGAAACAGTGGGCGAACTGGAAGCCCTGGCGGCGCTGGGAGGATACACCTACGAGCGTCCTGCGGATGTGTTTCCTGAATTTGTAGAAATCATGCCCTGCTTCGAAGCCCGGGACTTGGCTCATCCCCTGCTCCCACTGAACCGCGCGGTGCGGAACGACGTGAGGCTGGATCGCGATCTTCAGCTGATCATGATAAGTGGTCCGAACATGGCAGGGAAAAGTACCTTTCTGCGCGGTCTCGGCGTGAATACAGTCCTGGCGCAGTGCGGTGCACCCGTGCGTGCCGCATCTCTGAAGCTTTCGCCTTTGCAGGTGACGGCCTCTATCTGCGTCCTCGATTCGCTCGAAGGCGGCATCTCCCGCTTCTATGCTGAGATCCGTCGATTAAAGCAGATCATGGATCTTACCAACGGCTCGGTTCCGGTTCTTTTTCTGCTGGACGAGTTGCTCTCGGGAACCAACTCGCATGACCGCTTGATCGGAACCCGATCATTCGTCACCAAATTAGTGGAACGAGGCGCGGTCGGCCTGGTGAGCACGCACGACCTGGCACTGACGGCCATTCCGCAGGAGATCGGATCGCGGGCTGGCAATTTTCACTTCAAGGATCACATGGAAGAAGGGCAACTGCGCTTTGATTACAAGCTATATCCCGGCATCGTCCAAACCAGCAATGCGCTGGCTCTGATGCGTTCTATCGGGCTTGAAGTCTGACTAACTAACTAAGTTAGCTTAGCCAGGCGCCAGAGTTTCTTCATTTCGTAGAGGGTTCAAATCTGCGGAATGGGTCGGCTCTGTCCCCGCGCCCATCGCCGGGTGCCCCACACTCCCGATTTCCCGTGAAGTTTCGTGGGTTCCCTGAACTTCATGCGCCTTTCCTTAATGAAAGGCGCACACGCGGTCCTGTCCGCGTTTGCGCGGAAACTCGATGTGCCTGCCAATCGCATCACGCAAATCCTGAAAGGTGAGCGCTATATCACTGCCGACACTGCGATACGGCTGGGGCACTTCTTTGGCACATCGGCGGAGTTCTGGATGAACCTGCAATCGATCTACGATTTGCGACTGGCGCAGGATCGCAATGGCCTCGCCATAAAAGCGCTGCCAACCCTAAGACAAGCCTGCCGCGGTCCCCACAGCTCCCTCCGGGTGCCCCATGTTCGCACCAGCGTACGTGGGCCGAAAAAGATGGGCGAAGCCCCTCAAAGCTCTGTCTTTTCCTCTCTCATCCACAAGCTGACGAACCCAAAGCGAGCCCCGTCTACCCTTGGTCATCTGGGTTAAAGCGCAAGGGGAAAGCTCTCCCGTAGCATTGCTCTAAGGTTTTGTATCAGGGCACGACTTTAGTCGGGCCGTAACTGCTTAGAAATATTCCTGGGCTTTAGCCCCTGCGGCTCTGTCCCCGCCACAATCGCCGGTTCGCCCCAGCGCTCGTGGGCCGAAAACGATGGGCGAAGCCCCTCGACAGCCTTCTCGATCCGTGAGTGGGTCACTGCTTCAGCCCGCGTTCTTTTGGCATTGGCTTCACGCTGGGGTCGGTTCCCAGCCATGCTTTGTACATCGCCGTCCCGTTTGAAATGGTCACAGTAAAAGAGCGCCAAGGGCTTGCCATCCGCATCCATCCCTTCAAAGACACGTACGTCGGGGTGATAAGAATAGTCGCTTTTTTGGGGGACGCGACCGAATGCGACAGTCCGGTCGCTCACCGAAGGCCTTGTCAAAACAAAACAATCTCTGGATACTGGATCGGATTCGAATTCGCTCGGCGAACCTCATCGCTTGAGCGGGTAAGCGATATTCTTTTGGGTTTCGCAAACGCCGGGTACACAGCGGGGAGCTATGAAACGTATCGAAAGGCAGTTTGGGGTAGTTGCGCTCATGTGTTGCGCCTGGACCATTCAAGCCCAGCAGAAGCCCCTATATCTTGACCCCAGCCTGCCACCTGAACAGCGGGCTGCCGACCTCATCCATCGCATGACACTGGAGGAGAAAGCCAGCCAGCTTGTCAACCAGGCCCGCGCTATTCCGAGATTAAACGTGTCCGCCTATGACTGGTGGAGCGAATCGTTGCACGGCGTGATGGTCAGCGGCACCACAGAATTTCCTGAACCAGTCGGCCTTGCGGCCAGCTTCGATACGGATGCTATTCACAAGATGGCCGTCATCATTGGCACCGAAGGCCGTATCAAGCACGCGCAGGCTGAGAAAGCCAATGGAGGATTCAGCAATATTTTTCAGGGGCTCGATTTCTGGGCGCCCAACATCAATATCTTCCGCGATCCGCGCTGGGGCCGCGGCCAGGAGACCTACGGCGAAGACCCGTTTCTTGCGGCAAAGATGGGCGTCGCCTTCGTCACGGGTATGCAGGGTGAAGACTCAAAGTACTATCGCGTCATATCCACGCCCAAGCACTACGCGGTGCATAGCGGACCGGAGTCTACCCGCCACGTGGCCGACGTGACTGTCAGCAAACATGACGAACTGGATACCTATCTGCCTGCGTTCCGCGCCGCCGTCACCGAGGCCAAAGCCGGATCAGTGATGTGTGCTTACAACAGTGTCAACGGGGAACCGGCTTGCGCGAATGAGTTCCTGCTTCAGGATGAACTGCGCGGCAAGTGGGACTTTAAGGGCTATGTCGTTTCAGATTGCGGCGCGGTGATCGACATCTACCAGAACCATCACTACCAACCGACGCAAGCGCAGGCATCGGCAATCAGCCTGCAACGCGGAATGGACAATGAGTGCGTCGACTTTACCTTCAAAGTAAAAGACAATCATGATTACAAGCCTTACCTCGATGCGGTGAAAGGGGGCTACCTCAAGGAGAGCGACATCGATACGGCGCTGGTCCGGCTCTTCACGGCGCGCATGAAGCTGGGTATGTTCGATCCTCCGGGGATGGACCCCTACAACAAGATGGATGAGAGTCAACTGAACAGCGCCGAGAACCGCGATCTGGCACGAAAGATTGCGGACGAATCCATGGTGCTTTTGAAGAATGACGGCACGTTGCCACTCAAGACCAGTGGGATCAAGATCGCTGTCATGGGGCCTCTTGCGGATCAGACGAAGGTCTTGTTAGGCAATTACAACGGCACTCCCACGCACACTGTCTCCATTCTCGAAGGGCTGCGCAAAGAGTTTGCCGGAGCCAGTATCCAGTACGTTCCCGGAACGCAGTTCCTTAGCCATGATGCGGACCCTGTTCCTGCCTCTGCATTGACCGTCGAGGGCAAGCCTGGCATCAAGGTCAGCTACTCCAAGCTCGACATGACCAACATCAACACCCCGGGGGCGACCAAACCCCTCGCTGAGAGTACCTATCCCACGTTAGACGCCGCCGCGCAACCGCTGCCACCGAGTGTGGTTGATATACGGCCCCTCGCCATTCACTGGGACGGCATGCTTACGGCTACTGAAACTGACGATTTCAATCTCGGCCTCAAGGCGAACGGCATCTTTCGCATCCGGCTCGACGGCAAGAATGTGACCTCGTCCTATGGCGGCGACCCTAACGAAGCCAAGTTAGGCCGGGTTCACCTGGAAGCTGGAAAGCCTGCCGCACTCCATGTGGAGTACACCCCGCCTGAGCACGGCGCCACCACTGCAACCCTGGTATGGTCCAAGGTCGATCGCAAGCCGCAGCCGGCGGCCATCGCCGCGGCCAGTAATGCCGATGTGGTCATCGCTGTTCTAGGCATTACCGGCGAACTCGAAGGAGAGGAGATGCAGGTCAGTGAGCCCGGCTTCAAGGGTGGCGACCGCACCAGCATCGACCTGCCCAAGCCGGAATTGGATCTGCTGGAAGCGGTCGCGGCCACCGGCAAGCCTGTGGTGCTGGTGCTCACCAACGGCAGCGCACTTGCGGTCAACTGGGCCAAAGAGCGGGTGAACGCCATTCTCGATGCGTGGTATCCCGGCGAAGAGGGAGGCACGGCTGTGGCTGAGACCCTTTCGGGTAAGAACAATCCAGCCGGGCGGCTGCCCGTCACCTTCTACACCGGCGCGGATCAGCTTCCGCCCTTTGATAGCTACGCTATGAAAGGCCGAACCTATCGCTACTTTGAGGGTACGCCGCTTTATCCGTTCGGCTACGGCCTCAGCTACACAACCTTTTCCTACAGCAATCTTGTGCTGCCGGCAGGGCCGGTGACCGCGGGCCAACCGGTAACCGCCGAAGTTACTATCACCAACACGGGCAAGATCGCAGGAGACGAAGTGACGCAGCTTTATCTCAGCTTTCCAAAAGTTGCGGGCGCGCCGATCCGCGCGCTCCGCGGCTTCCAGCGCGTACACCTCGAACCCGGCCAGTTGCAAACCGTGCATTTCCAGCTCAAGCCTCGGGACATGAGCATGGTGACGGAAGCGGGCGAACCGGTCATCCCGGAAGGTACGTACTCTATGTCGGTCGGCGGCGGCCAGCCGAACACCGGCGCTCCCACCGTCGGGGGAACTTTCGAAGTGAAGGGAACCGTCACTCTCCCGTAGATGTCCCTAACCAGCGCCAAAGGCTGGGAAACGCCCCGGATTCGAAGTTCGATCGCGGCGCACCGGAGCCCTCGGATGATAAACTGGCGACAGAAAATGCCGCAGATATTGATCGTTACCGGAGATGCCGGCGAATCCTACGAAGCGCTTTACGCGGTTCATCGGTTTCGGGAGGAAGAATGGCGCGTCACCGTTGCTGCTCCTTCGATGCGTCGCCTCCATCTCGTAATGCACGACTTTGAGCCAGGGTGGGATACCTACGTCGAGCGTCCCGGCTACGGCCTAGAGGCCGACCTCTCGTTCGACCAGGTAGATGTGGGTAATTATGATGCCATCCTCATTCTCGGCGGCCGCGCTCCTGAGTACCTTCGCAATGATCGGCGCTTGCTCGAGATTGTCCGCGAATTCGACGTGCAGCAAAAATGGATCTTCGCCATCTGCCATGGCATCCAGATACTCGCCGCTGCCGCCCTCACGAAAGGCAAGCGCATTACCTGCTATGAACACGTCCGCTTCGAAGCGGAGCAAGCTGGAGGAACATTTGTGGACCAGCAGGCCGTTCGTGATGGCCGCATAGTCACCGGCCAGACCTGGCAATCGCATCCCGAGTTCTATCGGGAGATCTTTGCCTGCTTGGCGTCATACCGCGGGTCCTGAAGTCGCGGCGTTCATCGAATCGCAGCTCTGTTGCTACCGGTCCTTGGCGCTTGCAACGGAGTTACCCACGTCCTTAGGACTACCCCTCTGTTACGGACTCCTTCACTGCTTCAGCCCGCGTTCTTTTAACATTGGCTTCACGCTGGGGTCGGTTCCTAGCCATGCTTTGTACATGGCTGCCAGATCTTCCGTATTCCCGCGTGACAGGACCATGCGGCGTAACCGATCTCCATTGGCGCGGGTCAATCCGCCATGGTCCAGGAACCATTGGTAGGCGTCGTCATCCAGCATCTCGCTCCACAGATAGGCGTAGTAGCCCGCAGCGTACCCTCCGGCAAAGATGTGCGAGAAGTAGCTGGAACGGTAGCGCGGCGGCACATAGCTGATGGCCAGATGGGTGCGGGTTAAGGCTTCTTTCTCAAACGTGTCAGTGTTTTCGATGACCGTGCCTGCGCTCAAGGTGTGCCACTGCATGTCGAGCTCTGCCGCTGCCAGAATCTCTGTCAGCGCATATCCCTGGTTGAAGGTTTTTGCTTTTACAAGTTTGGCCGCCAACTCTTCGGGCATAGCCGCGCCCGTTTCATAATGCTTCGCATAGTGACTGAATACCGCGGGATCCGTAGCCCAGTGCTCGTTGAACTGGGAAGGGAACTCGACGAAATCGCGTGCCACCGAGGTGCCGGAGAGACTCGGATACCGGGTATCCGCGAACATGCCGTGGAGCGCGTGGCCAAACTCGTGAAACATGGTGGTGACATCAGAAAACGTGAGCAGGGCCGGCTGGCCTGGGGCAGGTTTGGTGAAATTGGCAACGTTGTCGACCACCGGAAGAGTACCCAAAAGTTTCGACTGGCCGACCAGGTGGCTCATCCAGGCCCCGCCATTCTTGTTGTCGCGCTTGAAATAGTCACAGTAAAAGAGCGCCAAGGGCTTGCCATCCGCATCTATCACTTCGAAGACGCGAACGTCGGGGTGATAAACGGGGAGATCTTTGCGCTCGCTGAACGTCAGCCCGTAGAGCTGGTTGGCAGCGTAGAACACGCCGTCCTGCAGTACTTGATTCAGTTCGAAATAGGGCCTGACCTGGGCTTCTTCAATATCAAACTTTGCCTTGCGTACCTGCTTGGAATAGAAGTCCCAATCCCAGGGTTGCAGCGCATCGCCGTTCATAAGGTGGCGGATGTCCTCCGCTTCGCCGGCCGCGTTTGCTGTCGCCGGGGGGACCAGATCATCCATAAACCGGATCGCCGCCTCCGGCGTCTTGGCCATCTGATCTTCGAGCTTCCAGGCGGCAAAGTTCGGGAAGCCGAGCAGCTTCGCTTTCTGGGCGCGAAGCTCGGCTAAACGGATAATGGTCGCGCGGGTGTCGTTCGCGCCGCTCCGCTCGGCACGATTCCAGGAGTGCTCAAACAACGCCTCGCGCGTAGCCCGATCAGTCAAGTCGGCAAGGTAAGGTTGTTGCGTTGTGTTTTGCAGAGTCAGCACCCAACCTTCCTGCTTTCTCTGTTTGGCTGCTTGCTCTGCCGCTGCCAACTGAGCCTCACTTAACCCCGCCAGCTTGTCTTTTTCGCTGCTGACGTAGGCAGCTTCCTGAGTAGCGGCCAACAATTTGGCTTTGAAGTCGTTCACCAGGGTCGATATTTCTTCATTCATCGCCCTGAGCCGCGCCTTATCAGCGTCGGATAGGTTGGCCCCGGCATGCACGAACTCGCGATGGTAAAACTCAATCAAGCGCACGGATTCGGGATCCAGGTGAAGGGCATTGCGTTGCTCACAGACGGCTTCGACCCGATGGTAGAGCCTGGAGTCGAGATAGATCGCATCATGATGAGCGGCCAGTTTGGGAGCTTCGATCTGCTGCACCTTCTGCAGATCGGGGTTGGTGTTGGCGCTGGTCACGGCGTCGAAGGCCGAGTTCACCCGATCCAGCAGGCGGCCACTTTTTTCCAGTGCGATCACGGTGTTCTCGAAGCTCGGCGGTTCGGGGTTGTCGGCGATCGCACGGATCTCCGCCAGTTGCTGCGCCATCCCCGCTTCGATCGCCGGCTGATAATCGCCGTCCTGAATCTTGTCGAACGGAGGCGCCTGAAAGGGCAAGCCGCTGGGAACATAAAAGGGATTAGCGGGACCGAAGGGCAGTTGGGCGGTGACGGCGGGTGTGGCGCTGGTGGTAAGAGCGAGCGCCCCAGCGGCGGCGGTAATGGCGTAATGAACTCGAGGCCTCATGTCTTCCATTGTATGGGGACAGAGCGCTCGAGGAGTCTGGGCGGTTACACGAAAAGCCCTGAGCATGCCATCAACAATTCCTTGCGTTTTATGAAGGTGCGCCGAAATCTCTCCGTGCCTTACCAAAAATTCGTTACCGCGTGTCATCCAGTTGCATCCAGCCGGCGTAACTTCAGTACCGATGGTGCATTCGTTCCTACGCTTCTCAAACCGCCTGACCGACATGCGCCCGTCGCAAAGAAGTTAATAAATGGAGACACGCATGCCAACACGCCAGTCCTTCGTCGGACTTGCGATGTGCCTGATGCTGATTACCCCACCCGGAGTATTCGCATCAAGTCATCGCGAAGCACCCATCACAGCCTTAGACCACGCAGCTGATATCACAGACTTCTACGCCTTTGTCAGCTACGACCATCCGGATCGGGTCACGTTCATCATGAATGTCGATCCTTTTCTCGAACCCAGCAACGGGCCCAATTACTTTCCCTTCGATCCCAACGTTCTTTACCAGATCAAGATCGACAACAATAACGATGCTTTGGCCGATGTGACCTTTGCCATTCAGTTCAAGACGGAGATTCGGGCTCCGCAGCTGTTTACCGGGTTCGCCGGCGCCGGCAACGGAATCAATGCCCCAGCCAACTCGCCCGCGCCAGTGGCCCAGGGCACCCCGATTGTTCCTCCAGCGATTACCTCTTTGGATGGCCCTGGGGCAGCCGGCCTAAGCCTGCGCCAGACCTACACCGTGACCATGTACCGAGGCCACACACAAATTCCTCTTACCCCGGACGGTGCTGCAAAGCTGTTTGCCGTTCCCAGCAATGTCGGGCCCCGGACTATGCCCGACTACACCGCGCTGGCAAAGCAGGGAATCTTTACCGTCGAGGGAGATCGCGGAGACATTCGCGTTTTCGCCGGCACAGTGGCTGATCCCTTCTATATCGATTTAGGAGCAGCTTTCGACAGCTTCAACTTCCGCACGGCCGCGGGGGGCGGAGTGCTGACCCCGGCTGCAGACGCGGACGATCACACCAACACTGCTCCCAACGCAGTCTCCGGCTTTAACGTGAATACCATCGCCATCGAGGTCCCGATTAACTATCTGACCAGCGATGGAAATCAGCACCCGGCCAACGATGTGAAGGCGACGATTGGAGCCTGGGCAACCACCTCCCGCCCGCAGTTCACTATTCGCAACTCGACTAACCCAGTGGAAGGGTTTGGCAATTACCAACAGGTGCAGCGCCTGGCCAATCCGCTGATCAACGAACTGATCATCGGCACCGGGTACAAAGACACCTGGAGCATGTCACAGCCTGTCAACGACAAAAACTTCGCCAGCTTCGACCTGGATCCGACCATGGCTCGAATCTTCAATGCGATTTACGGAATCAAGATTCCTACTCCGCCGCGCACGGATCTGCTTCCGCTGGTCACTTACGCTCCGCCGATCGCTGCCCCCGGCACACCGGCAGGCCCGATTGCCGACCTGCTGCGGCTCAACACCGGCGTACCCCCGACTCCGGAGAGCAGCCGGCGTCGTCTGGGTCTGCTGGCCGGTGATGGTGCGGGCTTTCCTAACGGAAGGCGCTTGACCGACGATGTGGTGGATATTGCGACTCGCGCAGTAGCGGGTGGCGTGCTCGCGCCGGGCTTCAACATCACTCCCAATAACATTCTTGGCGATGGGGTCAACACTCCCGACATGCCCACACAGGAGACCTTTCCTTTCGTGGCCTTCGCCTATGACGGACGCAATAGCCGTCACACCGACCCGGGTGAACCGGGTTGCACGCAAGATGCCGGAGCTCCCTGCCCGATTAACTAACCCAACCTAACCTGTCGAAGGTTCGCGGCACACCTGACCCGGTGTGCTGCGGACCTTCAGTAAATGAGAACTTTAAGTAAGGGCGCATATGAAGTTTCCTGGTGCAGTTTTCCTTCTCGGCATGATTATGCTGAGCAATTCGGTGCCCGCTCGAGCCCAGAAAATGACACCTGCGGAGCAGCGAATCGCGGCCGCAAAGCAGCAGATCGCCTCCGATCCCAAGAACGCCGAGGCGTATAACAATCTTGCTTTGGCTCTCCTGGGCAGAACCCGTGAGACCGCGTCGGCGGAATACGACCGCCTGGCGGCAGAGGCAATCGCTACCGGGTTCAAGCTTGCGCCGCAGAATTTTCAACTACGCAAGACAGAGGTGGCCCTGCTGCTCGACCAGCATGAGTTTGTTCGCGCCAGGGACCAGGCCAGGGATCTGAATCTGCACAACCCCGATGATGCAACCGTGCGCGGATACCTGGCGCGCGCGTATATGGGATTGGGCAACTATGACGATGCCACCGATTCGGCGCAGTGGATGCTGAACCTTCAGCCTTTCAATGTGCCCGGCTTGCTGATCGCAGCTGACTTGCGGGTGCATTATGGCGACCAGCAAGGTGCGCTGGACGCACTGAATCGTGCTTATGGAGAAACCTCGCCCGAGGAGACGGGTGAGCTGGCCGGGATCGCCAACCGCATGGCAACCATCGAGATCGACATGGGCAAGTTGGATTCTGCCGGTCAGATGCTCGAGCGTGCCGATGAACTTTTCCCCGGCTACGCGGAGACGATCAGGAATCGGGCGCGGTTGGGCGCTGTTCACCCGAGGAGCGGAGCGAACGCCGCCACAACAACAGTCTCTTCGCCATCGAAGACGGAGGAGACTCTCGCCCCGGCGGCTTTCTCGCCGGTAGTTTTCTCGGCAGTGCCGGCAGCGCTGCTGCTTCCCCACGCTACCGGCACCGAGCGCTTGATCAAGAACATGCAGACCCGGGTCCAGAGTCACCCCAAGGATCCGGCTGCTTACTCTGCTCTCGGCGCCGCGTTTTTTCAGCATGCCAGAGAGACCGGCGACGTAGAGGATTTCGAGCAGGCGGAACGAGCACTCAACCGATCGCTCGATCTGAACAGTACGGATTTTTCTGCTGCGGCCGCTTACTCCACCATGGCCGAGGTCTGCATGGGCGAGCATCGCTTCAGCGACGCGGTTACTTATGCGCAGAAGGCGCTCTCGCTCGGCTCGGGCGATCTCTCTCCGTTCGCAATTGTGGGCGATGCCAATGCGGATATGGGCGAGTATGAACGAGCGGCGATCGCTTACTCGCGGCTGGACGTCTCCGGCGAGTCGGCCGCGGATCCACATAATGTGTATGTGCGTGACAGCCGGACTTCCTATCTCAAATTTGTTTCCGGCGATACACGGGGAGCGATTCGGCTGATGCAAAGCGCGGTAGCGGCCGGAACCGAAGCGCGTTTGCCGGCAGAAAACCTGGCGTGGCTCTACTACGAGCTGGGAGAGTATGAGTCGCAAGCGGGCGATGTCGCCGCCGCCAACCATGCCTACCTCGCCGCGCTCAACATTCATCCCGGCGATTATCGTGCGCTGGCCGGCTTAGGCAAGCTGCGCGGCAACCAGGGGCGCTACGCCGAAGCCATCCAGCTTTACCAGAGCGCAGTGGCCGTAGTGCCGATGCCTATGTACGTGGCCGAGTTGGGAGATATGTACACCAAGGCCGGCAACACCGCGGAAGCAAAGAAGCAGTATCAATTGGTGGAGTACATCGGATTGCTGGGCCACATCAACCAGGTGCTGCATAATCGCGACCTGGCCTTGTTCTACGCCGACCACGACATCAAGCTCGACGAGGCGCTCACCCTGGCCCACAAGGAATTCGAAGTACGCCACGACATCTACACCTGGGACGCGCTGGCGTGGGCCCTCTACAAGAACGGCAAATATCAGGAAGCCAGCGACGCGATGGACCATGCGCTTCGCCCCGGCGCACGCGATGCTCTGCTGCTTTTCCACGCCGGCATGATTGCCAGCCGTTTAGGGCAGACTAGCCAGGCCAAAGAGCGGCTGCAATCCGCGCTTAGCATCAATCCACACTTCCACGTGATCTACTCCGAAGTTGCTCAGCAGCAGCTGAAGACGCTTGACGCCCAGGCGGGACTGACCGCGAGCCAAGGACGGACTCATGTTCCGTAAGCTACTTTGCCTGCTAACGCTCCTGGTGGCGGCGCCGAACAGCTTCGCCCATCCCATGGGCAACTTCAGCGTGAACCACTACTCGAAGATTTCCTTCGACCGCGATGGTATCAAGCTCACCTATATCATCGACCTGGCAGAGATCCCGACCTACCAGGAGTTGCAGCAGGGTAATGTCACCGCCGATGTAGCAGACCCATCGGTAAAGCGCTTCGTCGAATCACGCGGCCAGGATTTCGCGCGTGGCCTCGCCCTGATGGTCGACGGCAAGCGACTGCCGCTCAAGCTTCTGTCGAGCCAGGTGATCTTCCCTCCCGGTGCGGGTGGCCTTCCGACCATGAAAATGGGCTTCGTCTACCAGGCGGCGTATGGGCGAGGGGAGAGAACTGCAGATCCCTCCACTACGCTTCGCTCCGGTCGGGATGACAAAGGGGAGGGCGGTAATCATCCTCAAAATCGGTTAGTGGATGAAACAGCCGGTCCCGCTGCCGGCAGCCTGCAATATGCCGACAACAATTATCCCGGCCACGCGGGTTGGAAAGAAATTATCGCGGTGCCCGATGCCGGAGTAAATTTCATCGCCACCTCGGTGCCAAAAACTGACCGCAGCGGTGAGCTAACGAACTACCCTACGGATTTGCTCAACAGCCCGCCGCAGGACTTATCCGCGACGATTCAATTTCATTTCCCGGCCATGCCAGCGCCTCCCGCGCGCGCGAAGCGGGTGGGACCTATAGTAAGAGCAGCCGGCCCCCCCATGGCCGCGCCGGCTTCACCCGCGGCAACCCCACCTCTGCAACTCAAGGCGAATCAGCAAGCAACCCCGCGCAATGCATTCACTGAGCTGATCACTACCCGCAGCCTGAGCCTTTGGTTCCTCATCACAGCCGCCTTCATTGCCTTTGGACTAGGCGCCTTGCACGCCCTTGAACCAGGCCACGGTAAGACCATCGTGGCTGCCTACCTGGTCGGCTCTCGCGGTACGGCGCGGCATGCGTTGCTGCTAGGGGTCATCGTGACCGCTTCGCATACGGCGGGTGTGTTTGCTCTGGGCGCGATTACGCTCTACGCCTCGCGCTACATCGTCCCCGAGCAGCTCTACCCCTGGTTAGGAGTCTTCTCCGGCCTCACCATAGCCGGCCTGGGCGGATACATGTTCCTGCGCCGCTGGAGCGGTTTGGAGCTCGACCACTCCCATACTTCCGGGCAGCTTCATAGCCACTGGTTTTCTTCCCGCAAAAAGGACGCACCCGAAGCGGCGGCGCCGGGCAAACCTATTTCTCTCTATCAGCTCTTTGCGCTGGGGATTACCGGGGGCATCATTCCGTGCCCCGCTGCGCTGGTGGTGCTGCTCAGCGCCTTCGCCCTGCATCGCATCGGCCTGGGCTTTTTTCTGATCATTGCCTTCAGTCTCGGCCTGGCGGCGGTGCTGATCAGCTTTGGTATGCTCATGGTCTACGGGCGCCGTTTTATCGCGCGCTTGCAGGTGAATGGGCCGCTCACCACGCGCTGGCTTCCAGTAGCCTCGGCAGCGTTCATGACTGTCCTCGGAGCCGGCATTGCGGTTCGCGCCTTTCTCACCACCGGCATCGACTTTCAGAATCTGAGCAAAGAGAAGCTGGGACCGTTTCTGTTTATCGGCGGAGTGGGGTTGTTGCTGGGAATGCGTCACTCCACCGATCCCGATCATGTGGTGGCAGTTTCCACCATCGTGAGCAAACAGCGGAGTATCCGCCAGGCGGGGTTGATCGGCAGCATCTGGGGACTTGGGCACACGCTGACCATCTTTGCCGTGGGAAGCATGATCATTCTGTTCGGGGTGGTGATCCCGCCGCGTCTCGGCCTCTCGATGGAGTTCAGTGTTGCGCTGATGCTGATACTTCTCGGAGTGTTGAATCTGACCGGCGTGATGCAGCGCATCACGTCGTATCTGACGCGAAACGGCAAACCACTCGAGAAAGCAGAAACACTGATCGACCGGTCCGTCGGCCGCTTCGGCGTTTATCAATGGGTGCGGCCTTTGGTGATCGGCATTGTGCACGGACTGGCAGGATCGGCGGCGGTTGCGCTGCTGGTGTTATCCACCATTCACTCGCCGGTGTGGGCCACGGTTTATCTGTTGATTTTTGGCGCCGGCACGATGGTAGGCATGATGTGCATGACCACCGTGATGGCTGTTCCGCTGGCGTATGCGGGCAATCGCTTCGCCAGTCTCAGCCGGGTCTTCAGTGTGGCTTCAGGGGTCGTCAGTGTTTGCTTTGGATTCTTTCTGGTGTACCAGCTGGGCTTTCTGGGAGGGCTGTTCACCAGCCATCCGCAGTGGACGCCGCGCTGATACCGTATTTCTCGGCCAGAAAAGTTTGCACCTTGGACGGCATGGCGGCAGCAATTTCCTGCCAGGTGACCACGCTTAGGCGGCATCTGAGTTCTGCGCTCATGATGGCGGAGAAGACTTCGAAACAATCGTCGATAAGATCCTGACGCCGCTGATCGCAGAAAACAGCAAAGCTTCCCGCATGCCCGTGCGCAGCGAGGGCGCCGCGGATGAGTTGCGACGAGCGGTATTTTTCTTGTGTCATGGGCAGCCGTGCCAGATCGAATACGGATTCAAGATCGCGATAGCGATGCACCAGGTCCGCCCGTGCGGTTTGGAAATTACCTTCCGTCAATTTGGCCTCAACCAGGAGACTCCCCAGTTTCAGATCCATTTCCGTTCGATCCTGCGCGCCGTTCTTCAGGGGGATCCGCGGTCTGAAACCAAAGCTGGGCCGGATACCCGGCGCAAGCCCGACAAGGGAACAGAGCGCTGACCGGCGAAGCATCCCGGGATAGCAAAAGATGTTCATCAGCAGCGCGTCGGAGCTGTTGGCGCATTCGAGTTCGCGCCGGGTGCGATCGCTGCTTCTGGGGACAAATCGGGATCCGGTATAGACCTTGGTAAGGCGCGATCTCCAGTCGGCTTGCTTGAGGATTCGCTGGTAGGAGGCGGGGAGAAAGTTGCCGTGCGCGCCGGCTTCGTCTTCGCAGTAGATCACGCTGGGTATGGCGCCGTAGGTCATCTCAGCGCCCAGGTTGGCTGCCCTGGCAGCATTGCGGTGACTTAGTTCGCGGCGCAACGCAGTGGGGCTGACGGGGAACAGCGGATTCTTCACTGCTCTAGCTTAGGCGAAAATCAGGCGAAGGTCATCCTGTGACAACCAGACCGGCTTAACAGGCTGCGGAAAATGGGCTTTAGAGTCTGCGTGCGAACTGGAAAGGAAGCAACAAATTCCTCCAGAACACTCCCCCATTCCACACAACACGGTACGGGTGCCCCACGTTCGCACCGGCGTACGTGGGCCGAGATCGATGGGGCAACCCGGATTTCCTGCAAGAGGCACTAACGAGAGCCACGTGTGCGGCTTTCATTAAGGAAAGCCGCATGAAGTTCCGCGCAGCCAATAAAGTTGACAGGAAATCCGGGGGAAGCCCCAACCATTGCGGTTGAGCCGGCGGAAAGCAATCGAAGAAATTCGTTTTCGTCCCACGTACGCTGGTGCGAACGTGGGGCACCCGTACAGTGTTGTGTAAATGGGGGAACACTGTGGCTTCATTACTGTTCGCGAAGCACGCTGGCGGGGTCGAGGCGCAGAGCGCGACGCACCGGGCCGGCTACCGAGAGGCAGCCAGTGAAGAGAATGGTGAGGCTAACCGCCAGGAGCACGAGGGGGTCTTGTGCAGAAGCCTGAAAAACGATGGCGGAAAGTACTCGGCTGGCTGCGACCCCGAGGAGAATCCCAACCAAGGATCCCGTCGCGAGCAGGATCAACATCCGGCCGAGCGCGGCGGAGAGGATCTCTCTTGCTTGCGCCCCGAGGGCGACACGGATGCCCAGTTCGCGCAGTCGCTTGCTGACGGTGTAAGAGGCCAGGCCAAAGGTTCCGGTGATGGAGAGCAGCAGCCCAAACGCGCCGAAGATTCCAAGCGAAACACTCGCTACCTGGGCAGGGAACAAGGTCAAAGCCAGCGTACTGGTCCAGTCGCTCGATAAGCGGATAGGAATGCCGGGGTCAAAATCGTGAACCACTTTGCGGACCGCGGCCGCCAGGTTGGCCACCGCCATACCGGAGGCATCCGGTCGGACGCGCACGACGAAATGCGTTGAAGTATCTGGTCTTTGCAGGATAGGGAAGTAGGCGGCCTCCGCCGGATCTTCACTGAGCAGAAAGTATTTTCCCTCAGGCACCATGCCCACGATCTGGATCGATTTGCCCGAGCCGTCTTTGAAGTAGCGGCCGACGGCCTGGTCGGAGTGGAAAAGATGGCGGGCAAAATACTGATTCACAATGGCCACCGGCGGCGCGTCTGCTTTGTCCGCGAAGCTGAAGTCGCGTCCCGTCAGCAGTGGGGTTTGGGCAGCGGCAAAATACCCAGGTGAGACGGCGAAGTAATAAGTATCAAACGCTTTGTTGGACGCTCTAAAGTCGGTCGTTGGTTCAGGAAAGACGGGAATGTCAACCGTATCGGCGAGAGGCGTGGTGCTGGCATAGGCGGCCGCTTCTACCCCCGGTAATTGCGAAATTTTTCCCAGTAGCTGACGCTGAACCTGTTCCGCTGCCGCTCCGGAATAGCCAGCCTGGGTTAAATCAAATTTCGTCAGAACAGCGTTGTTGGGATTGAACCCTTTGTCCACCGTAAGGGACTTGAGCATGCCACGCATGGAGACAAAGGCGGCCGTGATGGTGACGCAGCAAAGCGCGATCTGGGCCGCCAACAGCAGGTCGCGCAGCGCCCAGCGCCGGCCTGCGCTGGATTGGCTTCCAGCACTCTTGATGGCGTCGTTGGGATCGGTATTGAAGATTTGCCGCAGCGGCATCAATCCAAACAGTACGCAGGCGAGCACCGAAACCGCGAACGCCATGAGGATCAGCGACGGCTGTGGCGCTACCAGGAACTTCATCGGGTAATCCGTGGGCGGATGCCAACGGGCGAGCCCGGTGAGGGCCGCCCATGCTAAACCACAGGCACACGCCCCACCGAAGATGGAAATTACAAATGCCTCCATCAGGACTTGGCGCAGGATACGCCAGCGGCTTGACCCAATCGCCATGCGGATGGCAATCTCGCGGGTGCGGTCTGCCGTTCGCGCAGCGAACAGGCCTCCTAGATTGGCGCATGCGGCGAGTAGCACGATGCCTGCCAGCAACATGATGCCACCCAGAAACCGGCGCACTGCTCCGCCGACGAAGTCGCCGATCAAACCAGGGCGAGCCAGGATGAATGCCAGCTTTTCTTCGTCTTTCGGATATTGGCGGCTCGTGCGGGCGGCAATGGTGTTCAGGTCAGCCTGAACCTGGGCTTTGGTAACGCCGTCCTTGATGCGCGCGATCGCGAACACCCTTTCCTTCTCCTGTCGCGATTCCAGCCAATTCACTCCGTCGAACGTTGCTTCATTGGCCATGGGAACGAAGATGTCCGGCTGTATGAATTTTTCTGTCCCGTAAAACCCTTCCGGAGTGACGCCAACGATGGTGTATGGATGCTTATCAATGCGGATCGTCTGGCCCACGATCTTGAGATCGGCGCCGAACTTCGACTTCCACGCCGGCCAGCTAATCACAGCAACTTCTGCGGCGCCGGGGTGATCGTCATCGGCCCGCCGAAGCAGTCGTCCGAGGAAAGGTTGCGTGCCCATGACTTCGAAATATTGCCCGCTCACTCCGTATCCAAAGGCATGCCGGGTGACACCGTTGATCTCCAGGCCAAATGTTTCGATTTCGTCTGCGGCCACGGCGGAGAAGACAGTGTTGCCGTCGCGTACGTCACGCACTTCCGGGTAGGAGTAGCTCGGGAATCCCCCTGCGTGGGTTGCGAACGTAACCACGCGGTCAGCACGTGGGACATCCAAAGGTTGCAGGATGATGGTTTGCAGGACTCCGAAAACGATGACGTTTGCCGCGATGCCTAACGCCAAGATGAGGACAGCGGTCACGGCGAAGCCGGGTGAGCGGCGCAGGTGGCGGAGGGCAAATCGCAGGTCCTGCAACAGGTTATTCATGGTCGCCTCGTGCTGACCCAGGAGCAATTGCAAAGCCAGACCGCAACTCTATGGGAAAGAAGGGTCTTCCGGCCCTGTCGGGCGAGGGAGCGATGTCCGCTTTCACCCCGCAGTGTCCACTCCTGAACATTGATTGGCTTATTGCTCATCATTATTTCTGCTTGGACTGCCTGCGAAGAATCGCCGAAAGTTAGTTCTGTGAACAGCAGAACGATCTTTTTTGTATGCCTTCTTCTTGCCGCCAGCGGTGTTGTTTCTCCCGCCGTTGCGTTGGTTGGCGGAATCGTTTTCGGGTTCGCGTGCGAGCATCCGTTTCGCCTGGAAAGTCATTCGCTGGCCAAGTTCCTGCTGCAGGCTTCCGTAGTTGCTCTTGGCTTTGGTATGAACCTGAAGCAGGTGATGCACGCCGGCCGGTCAGGGTTCTTTTATACGGCGATCAGCATTACCTGCGCCATGCTGCTTGGGATGCTCTTTGGCAGTTTGCTTAAGGTGGCGGGTAAGGCGTCGTTCTTGATTTCTGCCGGCACTGCGATTTGTGGCGGAAGCGCGATCGCCGCGATATCACCGATTACTGGGGCTGACCAGGAAGAGATCAGTGTCTCCATGGGAACGGTGTTTCTGCTTAATTCTGTGGCTCTGCTGAGCTTTCCTTTGATCGGCCACGCCTTGCATCTGAGCCAGAATCAATTTGGGCTTTGGTCCGCGTTGGCGATTCATGACACCAGTTCCGTGGTTGGTGCGGCGGCGAAGTACGGTAACCAGGCTTTGGCTGTCGGCACCACAGTGAAGTTGGCGCGCGCGCTTTGGATAGTTCCCGTCTCATTGCTTGCCGCAGCGTACATGGCGCGAACAGGGAAGTCGATTGGCCAGGCTAAGGTGAAGGTGCCCTGGTTCATTTTCCTCTTTTGTCTTGCTGCTGCCGCGGCTACCTATTTCCCTCGGTTCGGTGCGCAGTTTGGGACGTTGAACCATCTCGGCAAGGCTGGCCTCACAGCGACGCTGTTTCTGATCGGGACCAGTCTTTCGAAGAAGACCCTGCAGCAGGTTGGGGTCCGGCCTTTCGTGCAAGGCGTATGCCTGTGGATCATCGTTGCGGGCGCTTCGCTGCTGGCGATTTACTTTAACTACATATCGATCTAGCGCGAGAGAGCCAAAATATCGGTCTCCAACACACTCGTACATGCAATTGGGGGACGGAGCTAGTCTCAGGCCGGCGCATTACGGCCGGTGGCGCGTGGCGCCAGTGCCTCTGCGCGCTCCAACACGAAACGATGGAAGGCGCGGGTAATCCCGGCGGGCTCTGGCCCGGCGACGGTGGCGAGCGAGAACATCCGCGCCAGGTTCAGTCCTCGTACCCTGGCCAGCTTCAAGGTTCCCAGCGCCAGCTGGTTGCGCACCGCCCAGCGGGATACGAAAGCAATCCCCAACCCGGCTTCGACCGCGCTGAGCAGGCCTTCTGTCGAATCGAAGGTCATCATCAGGCGCAATTTTTTCACTTCCAAACCGGCCTTCTCCATCGCTTGCTCGACGATTCGGCGCGAGCCCGAACCAAGCTCGCGAGCTACCAGCGTGGCCTGCTGCAACTCTTTCACGTCAATTTCCTGCTCTGCCCACTCATGGCCTGGAGGTACAACGCAGACCATGTGGTCCTCCATGAAGGGTTTCACCTGCACGTCTCTGCGCATGGCCGGCCCTTCGATCAGGCAGAGCTGCACCCGGTGCTCGACCAGCGCTTGGAGGATGGTTTGCGTGTTCCCGCCCATCACGCTGATTTCCACTCTAGGGTTCTGCTCGAGAAAGCCGGCGATCAGCCTGGGCAACAAATATTGCCCGATAGTCTGGGAAGCGCCCAGGGCCAAACGTCCAGCGCTGGCGCCATGCGCAGCGGCGACCGCTTCACCAGCTTCTGCTGCGAGTGCCGCGAGCCTGTCGGCAAAAGGCAGTAACGTAGCACCGGCAGGGGTGAGAGAAACGCGGCCACCGGCGCGGTCAAACAAGGAAACATCCATTTCCGACTCCAGCGCTTTGATCTGCTGGGTCACTGCGGACTGGGTCAACAACAACTCTTCCGCAGCAATGCGGAAGTTAAGCTGGTGCGCGACGGCGCGAAACACCCGCAGACGGAAGTTCTCCATGGCCTATTATTGCTGCAAGGAGCAAGAGTATGACAGAACTGTTACTGGTTGGCGCAACTGGGCTGGTCGGCCAATCCGTCCTGCGCCAGGCGCTTGCCGACAGCCGGGTGTCGAAAGTGGTAGCCGTCACCCGGAAAGCCTTGCCTCCGCAACCGCGGCTGGAAAATCCCTTGGTCGACTTCGATGCGCTTCCGGCCGACGCCCCATGGTGGCAGGTGCATGGAGGCATTTGCACCCTGGGCACCACCATGCGCCAGGCGGGTTCGCATGCGGCGTTTCGCAAGGTGGACGTTGATTACCCTCTCGCCGTCGCCAGATTGTTGCATGAGCACGGCGCACAGAGCTTTGCCTTCAATTCCTCGATTGGTGCAGACCCCAAGGCGCGCGCTTTTTATATGCGCGTCAAAGGCGAGGTAGAACAACGACTGATCGCGGGCGGCTTCCCGTCGCTTACCCTGGTACGGCCTTCGGGCATCCTCGGGCCGCGCAAGCCACATCGTGCCTGGGAGGCGCGCACCATCCGGATGTTTCATTCGTTGCGGCCGTTATTGCCCCGTCATTACCGCGTGGTTCCTGCGGATAAGATCGCCAAGGCTCTGCTTGAGGCGGCCATCACCGCTCCTCCCGGGGTTCACATCGTGGAATCTGAGCGGCTGTAGCTTCTAGATTTCTGGAGCATTCTGATGGACAAGCAATTATGGACAGCGGTCGACCAATACACCACCGCCCTTTTGATGCCTCACGACGCAGCTCTGGATGCGGCCCTTGCCGCCAGTGATGCAGCAGGGCTGCCGCCGATCAGCGTCTCTCCCAGTCAGGGAAAACTTCTCATGCTGCTGGCGCGGCTCGCGGGCGCCACCCGGATTCTCGAAGTAGGTACGCTGGGTGGATATAGCAGCATCTGGCTGGCGCGGGCGCTTTCGCCCGGTGGCCGTTTAATCACTCTGGAAGCTGACCCGAAGCATGCAGAGATAGCGCGCAGCAATATCGCCCGTGCCGGGTTTGCTGAGATTGTGGAAGTGCGCCTGGGCGACGCTCGCACCGGCATACAGAAGCTGGGGGCGGAGGGCCTTGGTCCCTTTGATTTGTTCTTCATTGATGCTGACAAGCAGAGCATCCCCCACTATCTCGAATGGTCGCTGAAGCTGTCACACCCTGGCAGTCTCATGATCGTAGACAATGTGGTCCGCGATGGAGCTTTGATCGATGGCAAGAGCAACGATGCGAATGTCCAGGGCGCCCGCCGCATGCACGAGATGCTGGCGGCTGAACCACGCATCAGCGCAACCACCATCCAGACCGTAGGCAGCAAAGGATACGACGGGTTTACACTTGCGCTGGTTGAGTAGGAGGAAGTATTGGAGAGGCGAAGTTTTGTCACATCGGCGATTGCCATGGCGGGGGCGGCTTTGAGCGGGGAGGGGCGGGCAATGGTACAGGCTACCCAGGAGTTCTACCAACTGCGGAAATATACCCTCACCACGGGACCGCAACTGGCGTTGACCCAAACCTATTTTGAACATGCGCTGCTTCCGGCGCTGAATCAAATGTCTATCGGCCCGGTCGGGGCATTCAAGCTGGATATTGGTCCCCAGACGCCCACGTATTATTTGCTCATCCCGGCTCCTTCTGTGGAGACGCTGGCTATGCTTGAGACTCGCCTGGCTGAAGACAGTGTGTTCCGCAAAGCAGCTGCGCCGTTCTGGGAAGCGCCCGCTGCGGCACCGGCGTTTGTGCGGGTGGAAACTTCGCTGATGTCCGCCTTTGCGGGGTGGCCAAAGCTGGTTGCGCCGAAAACAGAAAAAAGAATTTTCCAGCTAAGAACCTATGAGAGTGCGAGTGATGCGGCGCATATCCGGAAAGTGCAAATGTTCAACGAGGCAGAGATTCCGATCTTTGTCCGGACCGGGTTGGCCCCTGTGTTTTTTGGAGACACGTTGATCGGGGATCGCATGCCGAGCTTGTCCTATATGCTCACCTTTGAAGATGTGGCGGATTTGAATAGGAAGTGGGCGGTATTTGTCTCTGATCCGGCATGGAAGGAGCTTTCGCGCAGGCCGGGGAATACGGACCCAGAAATTGTAAGCAACATTTCTAATTTGTATTTGAGCCCGTTAAGCTGCTCGCAAGTCTAGAAGCGGTCTCATAAATACTTTAGGAGAAGGCGTTGTGAGCAGCATGGAAAAAGCCGCGGGATGCTCAGTTTGAGCAAATAGACAGGCGACCAAATCGTCGCCTGTCGATAAAGGACGGCGTGTGGACTCTTCGTCGCAGGCGGAAGCTGTCATCGGTGCAGGCCGCAGCGCATTGATTGGCGCGATGTTTGGAGCGGGTTGGCTCGGGTGGGGCTTGGGGAGCGCCAAGGCGTTCAACGGATTCACGGCTCCCACCTTTGGATTCATGGCACTGCTCCTCATAACTGGCTCAATCTATTTCATTCGTAAAGGTCGCCTGCTCCGCAAGAAGTGCACGGCTGTAATTGATTCCGCGCGGCAAAATGTCCGCAAATGGTTTCTATTCATCGTGCTGATGGAGGCCCTTGCAATCGCGCTCGTTTCGATCCTGGCGCATCGACTCCATCGTGCCGACCTCGCCACCAACTGGTGTGCGATGATCGTGGGACTCCATTTTCTGCCCCTTGCAAGGATCTTTCGTGCGCCTCATCTCATCGTCCGCGGCATCTCGATAACCGTTTGGTGCGTCTTTTGTTGGGCGTTCTTTCGCTCCAACGCGCTCGTGATCTCAACCTCGCTGGGGACAGGGATCCTCCTTTGGGGTTCTTGCGTCTTTTCATGGTTTCGAGCCCGGAAAATCGCGCAATCGCTGTGTGCGTGATTTGCGGTCGCCCAGGGGCGCTCTAATTCACAGGGACACGGATTCAAGGCATCAATGCGTCTTTGGGACGGTTTCCAGTGCGGCGTCGCAAAGTGTTCTGGGTTTATGAGACCGCTTCTAGTCTGGCGCTTTCGCATAACCACGAAAACGGGTGCCCCATATCTCGCCTGTTTTGGCGAGATGTGGGACTGATGAATGTTGCCCTAAAGCGGCGCGTTGGGGTAAGGAGTTTCGGGGCGAGAGCAGTGAAATCCCACATCTCGCCAAAACAGGCGAGATATGGGGCACCCATTTTCGTCGGTTGGTCGAGGTCTTTTAGTCCCTGAGGGAGCAATGCTCCCTCAGGAAAGTTTACTTTACATGCCGTTGGAGCCAGACGCAGTTTCGGGGTGAACAACCCGGTAGCTGGTGCCACCGTTCGCCCATACCCGAAGCAGCATGTCTTCATTTGCAGGCGCCTGCTTCACATCGCTGCGGAACTGATCCGCCGAGGTAACCGGCTTGCGATTGATCTCCATAATCACATCGCCACCGCTTAAGCCTGCATCTTCCGCAGGGCTGCCCGGCTGAACCTGCGCCACCGCAACTCCCTGAACATCCGAAGGAAGATTCAGCTGCTGGCGAACATCCGGAGTGAGATCGGCGATCGCGATGCCGAGCCTGGCATGACCAGACTCGTCACTGCTGTTGGCCGCAACTTGCTGGTCCTTGTGGTACTCGCCAACGGTCAGGTTGACTGTCTCAGGGTGCCCATTCCGCATCACGTCCAACGCGACCTTGGAGCCGGGCGCATCTTCGCTGACGATCACCTGCAAATCACCTCCTGTTTCCACCGTGCGGCCGTTGACACCGGTCACCACATCGCCCACCTTCAGGCCTGCGCGGCTCGCGGGAGAGTCAGGAGTGACAGATGCAATCAATGCCCCGGTGTTTCCAGTCAGGTTGAAGAACTTCGCGTTTTCAGGAGTCACATCGTTCAATCCAACTCCCAGGTATCCATGGTGAACCACGCCGTTCTTGATCAGCGAGTCGACCACCGGGTGAACCGTCTGGGTGGGAATCGCAAAGCCCGCACCCGAAAAGCCTCCACTCTCCGAGATGAGGAAAGTATTGATACCAACCAGCTGGCCATGGGCATTCACCAGCGGCCCACCCGAGTTGCCCGGGTTGATGGCAGCATCGGTCTGAATAAACCCACCCGGCTTGCGAGCGTCATCCGAATACGGGTTCGGCCGATCGACTGCGCTGACAATCCCGCGGGTAACCGAGAAGCGGAAATAACCAAACGGGCTGCCGATGGCCAGCACAGACTGTCCCGGAACCAGCTTGGTGGAATCACCCCAGTCAATCGCCGGCAGGTCCTTGGCGTCGATCTTGACCACTGCCAGATCTGTAAGCTTGTCGGTGCCAATTACCTTGGCCGGGAAGCTCCTGCGGTCGTGCAGGGTTACGCGCACTTCCACCGCCCCATCGACCACGTGATTGTTGGTCACGATGTATCCATCTGGGGAGATGATCACACCGCTGCCAATGCCATGCTCGAGTTGCCGTTGGCCCTGACCCATGCCAGGCATCCCACGACGCTGGCCGGGTCCGGGACCGAAGAACTGAGAGAAAGGATTGTCTCCCTGACCGTCATTCTGACCCTGATCGTCGCCCTGGCTTTCCATCGCCGGTTGTTCCGTGCGGTGAGAAGTAACGGCAATGTTGACCACTGCCGGCGTAACCCGCGAAGCTACCGCTTCGGTTGCCTGGTCAAGCGCCAGCAGGGGATCGATGCTCGCATTGTTGATGGGGGCGATGGGAGTATCAGCAGCAGAAGTTGCGGCATGGACATGCTGGTGGCTGAAGACGAGAGCTCCAGTCCCGAAGGCAAGGCTGATAGCGAGCACGGGTGCGCCGAAACGCCTGGCCTTAGCTCTTAATAAATTAGTTTCTACGGACATTGTTTTTCCTCTTTCAGGGTGAAGTTTTTTAAATCTGGAAAGCGATCCAGTTGTCGGGTGTGGGAATAGCTTGTGGCGACCAAGTCTGCGGAACTTCGACGGTAAAGAGAGTCAAGGTAATGCCTCCGCCGTCCTGGTCTTCCACCAATTGGACGAACTGAAGGCGGCGATATTTGCGGACTTGCCGCGCCGCGTGGGGCTTGGGCACGATTGCATTCGCGTTGTTGTTTACAGGCGGATGAAAGACTGCCTCTTGATAGTGAGCCTGGGGCGCATCCTGAGGTTGGTAATGACTGTCCGGCTGTATTGCTGCGGTAACCGGGCTGCCGGCGGTGAAAGAAATAAACCCTGGGCAGCGTTGCAGCATGAGCGCTCCCGAGAAAGCAACCACCAGGCCGGACGCTACCAGGCCGCGCGAAAGAGCCGGACCGGGACGCCGGCGGCGATGGAGTATGTTTTCTACTCGCCCAGCCAGTTCGGAGTGCCGCTGCCACAAGCCCGGCGCGAGCGAGGCGACTCGCCTGACCAGTTTGGTTTCGGCTAGTTTCGTCAGGCAGGTTGCATAGGCGCGCGCATTGCCGGCGGCATCGAGTACAGCATCATCACAGGCCAGTTCCCGTTCGCGGCAGAGGTAACGCTCCACCCAAAAAAGAGCCGGATTCAGCGGACACAGTGCTCGCAACAGTTTCTGTAGCAGATTCGTCCAGTCATCTCTCCGCTCCAGATGAGCCATTTCGTGCAGGATGATCTGCTTCAGATCGGTGGGCGCCAACTCGCTCCATACGGAGCGAGGAATCACCACAGCGGGACGGAAGAAGCCAATCACGCTGGGTGCATCGACCACATCCGTTAGGCGTACCGCCACCGCACGCTTGCCGTTCCGCGCCACTGCCGATTGGATCTCTTGCGGCAGGTCGACAACCAGGAGGGAACTGCGCAGCACCGCTCTCATCTGTAGGGCGCTCGAGAACAAACGGGCTAGCGAGAACAGGGAAGCGAGGCCCCAAAGAGCCTCGAGTGCAAAAGCCCAGACAACGTTCAGGTGCAGCGCCATGCCTGATTGCGGCAGGGTGGAGACGGTGGAGGAATCCACGCCCAACCAGGCGCGCCCGAGGGCGAAACAGGGCAGCAAAGCGACCGCCAGGAAGATGATCAACCACAAAGTGAAGCGAGTGGACGACCGCAGCCCAGGCGCCAGCTTGAGCGCCACCCAAGCTAAAGCGGTCAACAGCAAGCCCTGCCAGATGCTGGAGATCAGCAGTTCTGCAGGACTGGTCGATATGAACTGCCGCAACAGCATCGCTTCCATGGGGTTACTTACTCCGCCTGCTGGATCGCATCTCTTAGACGCTGCAACTCTTCCGGGGTTACATCCGCGCCGCCCAACAGGGACAACATCAGCTTTTCCCGCGAGTTGCCAAAGAAACGGCTCAGCACCAGGCGTACTTCGGAGCTGCCGGCTTCTTCTTCCTGGACCACCGGCACATAGTAAAAAGCGCGGCCTTCCTTGCGATGCCGCACATAGCCCTTCTGCTCCAAAATTCTCACCGTTGTGAGCACGGAGTTATAGGCCAGGGCAGTTTTCTTGGGTAGCGCCGCGGCAATGTCGTTGACCGTAGATTCCCCCCGCGCCCAGAGAACTTTCATCAGCCTCAACTCGGCTTCGGTGAGCGTGGGAGATTTTTTTGGTGGCATATAGTTGATCCCAAAAACAAGGTTAATGGCCCCTGTCCAGGAAGTCAACTAATTTATTAATACTTGAGGGGCTCACCCGTCACAGGCTCTGCGGAAACTCTGGTTTTTGAGGGGTCCGGGCTTTTAAGCCCCTGAGGTCACTAGTGTCCGGTTCGTTTGTTTGGGGATGGCTGTAAGTGCAGCATTGGGTATGGTTTTTGAACATTCGGGGGTGTCCACGATTTGAAACGGCTGATACCGTTTTGCGACGCTGAGCTTTGGTTTTGTATCAGGGCACGACTTTAGTCTGGCCGTAAACAAACGGTAAGATGATTGGGCTTTACAGGCTGCGGAAAAACTCTGCTTTTTGAAGGGTACGGGCTTCAGCCCGTACGTAACCACTGTTGAGTCAACGCGGCTTTAGCCGCTGAGGGCTGCGATTTCGCTGTAACCCGGCTTTTTCCGCAGCCTGTTTAGCCCCTGCCATCGCACATCCCACGCGAAAATGTCCGTCCGCAGGCAATTCTAAGCAGTTCACGGATGCGACCACCCTCGAGCTCTGTCTGAGCCTGTCCTCCGAGAACGCGGTCAAGACGCAGATTTGGTGCGCCATCGCCTATGTCCATCATCAAGAAAGAACTCCAACGCGACGTCTCTCTCTACACTTGTCTACAGATTCTCTCCGTCGTCATCTTTGAAAAAACACAGATTTCATGCGCCTTGCAGCAAACTCTCTCAAACCCGCACCGCACCGCCACGCTAACAGCTGATTTTGTTCGACATCTAACCGGACACGAGTGCCCTGAGGTAGGTTTTTTCCATCTGCATAGGCAGTGCGCTATGCTTTGGCGATCGAAAATTCGCCCGCACCACGGTAACAGGAACAAAAACTACCGTAACGCCCACTGCCCGGGTGTGTGTATTTCAGATTGATCCTGCCACTGATATATTTGCGTATTTGTAACTGTAGTACTGAATTTTATCCCGAACATCCGATAGGAAGAGGTCACGGGAGTTTATGTCTGCCGGCCATCGCGTTCCTTTGTTCATCAATAGATTTTCACTGTCTCCGCGCACTGCCATCGGAGTGCAGACTCTTCGCTTGATGGGGCCCCATCAGGATTGGCTTCATTTTCACTGGTGGAGCAGCAGCCTCAAGCAAATGGATCCGCGTTCGGTTCTCTTTGAAAACATTTTGCTCAGCCGTTATTCCTTTCTCCATAACCCCGGCTTGATGCGTGTATGTGAGCGTTTAGGCATCAGTTTGTGGAATGGAAGCGACTTACGGACCCCGATGGTCGAACGCCTCAAGACGGAATATCGTGCACGCGTCTCCAGCGCCTATATAGCCCCCCTGAGCGAGTCCGATGCTCAACGTTGCCTGGAGCTGGCCAACCTGGTCGGAGTCCCCTTCGTGCTCCATCTTTGGGACGTGTTGCAGGGCGATGTTTTCTCTGGTGCGCTGCGGCAGCTGGTAGAACGGGCGGAGAGTGTCTTTTGTGTGAGTCAACCACTGCTCGACGATGTTTGCTTAATACGCAGCGATGCTGAGTTGCTTTGCTTCTCGAGGGATGGATCGTTGGTCACGGCCAAGCCCCGGCAGCGCGGCCCGCTAAAGATTGTCATGCATGGTGACGTCAGTTCGTATGCGGAAGGCCTTGACGATTTGGATCAGGCCATTCCTCTGCTGGAGCGTAAAGGTTTGCGGGTTGAGGTAACTTTTCTAGGCTCGCCGAAGATTCTGCGCCAGGCCAAGACCACGCTCAAGAACCGCGTCAGCGTGGGCGGATTTTGCCCCACGCAGCAGGACCTCGATCGGGAACTCTGCCGTGCTCATGTTGCTTTTTTGCCGGGCCCTAAGCTGGATCCGAAACTCGATCTCAGGAGTCGCTACTCCATTCCATCCCGCGTTCTGGACTACATGGCGCTGCAGCTTCCGATTGTGGGAAGCGTGCATAAGGCCTCTGCTACTGGCGGCTTTATGCGGGAATTGGGTCTTGAAGCGTCCTCTACCTGCTCCGGGCCGGAAGAAATAGCCGACTGGCTCAGCCGGCTTGCGCGTCCGGTCTACTGGGCGGAGCAAAGTGCCAAATCGAGAAATGCTTTCGACTTACTGCGACGCCAGGAAGAGCCTGCCCAAAAGCTTAAGCGCGCCCTGGACCACATCGCGTAACTCCTGGTGCAACTCTTGGTGCAACTCTCGAACCGCTATGCGTCCACCTCCGACCGGGAGGTGCTCCGATCCACGACCGTAGGAGCTTCAAGTTCACCGCTGATGACTTAGCTCTCTTTCGCCTCTGCGGTGCGCTTTTGGAAGGCGGCGTCTGGATCGACCAGGATATCGACCCACTTGGGGTGAGGTGAAGTCTCGGCGTTGTAGTTGTCGTGCCAGTTCCACCACTTGTACGGCGGGGTTTGGGGGTAACCCTCCGGCGAGTCCTCCCAGGTCTCCTGACGGCCCAGCGGCGTCATATCCAGGTAGCTCCAGGTGCTTCCCATCGCCTCGTCGGCGCGGTTGTTGATGAAGTAGGTGCGGAACACCTGCTTGCCGTCGCGGAAGAACACGTTGTGGCCGTGCCATTGATCGACGCCGAAGTCCGCGTCGAAGCTGTCGGTCATGGTATACCACGGCATCTCCCAGCCCATCCGCGCCTTCAGGCGGGCGATGTCCGCCTGCGGCGCGCGCGAGGCGTAGGCGAGGGTGGTGTCGCGGGCGTTCAGATGAGCCAGGTGGGCGACCTGATCGGCGCCCAGGGAGCAGCCACGGCAGGCGTGCTCCGGCCAGCCGAACACCCCGGGCTCAAAGAAGGCGCGATAGATGATCAACTGAGGCCGGCCCTCAAACAGATCGAGCAGGCTTCCCTTTCCCGTGGGTCCGTCGAACTGGTACTGGGTGTCCACCGCCATCCAGGGCATGCGCCGGCGCTCGGCAGCCAGCGCGTCACGGGAGCGGGTGAACTCCTTCTCCTTTACCAGGAGTTGCTGGCGTGCAGCCTCCCACTGCTGCTGCGACACGACTGGGGGTGTGTTCATCGCGACCTGCCCTTTCCGTTTTCCTTGTCTCTTTCTTTGCTTATTGCCATCTTCATTTCTCCTTTGTTTTCTGAAACAGACCGAGACGATTCACTTGCAGGAATTTTCTCAACCCGCCGATGCAAACCGCCAGGATTCCTCCCGTGGATCCGGCTCCGGCGACCATGACTGCTGTACTTGTGATGCATGCTGGGCACATATAGGTCTGGGGGGGAGGAGCAAGCGGCAAAATCAGAGCTGCTCGCCGGCGTGGCCCAGGCCCGGTGGAAGATTCGTCCGAAAGAAAGAAGTAAAGCGAAGTCGCTGATCCCACAAGAACCGCACGGATTAAAACCGGACTCTGCGCCGCTTCAATCGAGGCCGCAACGGGGTCGCGAAAGCGGGGAGCCATCGCTGCTCCGCCTGGACCGTAACGACGGGACCAATCCGCAAGCATGGCGCGGGAGGGTCATTGGTCGTGCCAATGGAAAAGCTTATGTGTAATCTTCCATTCGCCAGCCCACTTCAGCAGAGTGAATACGTCGGAAGCTCGGGCATTGGCACCAGCCAACTTGCCTGACCAACGTTGAACTTCCAGATGAACCACGGCGATGCTTTCGATGATCTCGATGCGAGCGAAGCGGGGATTGATATTCGGCGCCGGGCCGTTTTCGGTGATCCAGCGGAACACGTGCTCAACCGAGCCACTATATTCGACCCCTTGACAGTAACCTGAGATGGTTGCGGAAGGGTGAAAAGCTGGTCGCATGAGATCGCCGTCTCCTGCGCGAGCGCCCGCAATGTAACGATGCATCGTGCGGGTGATTGCGTCATGTTCGACGAGGTAGGCGTTGACACCCGGTTTGGCCGGGGAAAAACTCTCGGGTTCGTCGCTTGAGATTGCACCGGGACACTTGGTGCGCGAACGGCTCCAGGCCTCTATCTCGTGCAGATAGGCGAAGACGGTGTCCTGCTTTTCGTGCTCGCGGCGGTGGACGGGGAGTCCTTCGCTTGCCTCCCAGCGCCGGACGGTGCGGTCGCTGCGATCAAGGTAGCCGGCGATCTGCTTCCACGTTTCCAGAGTCTTTTGTGGCGTGTTCCGCTGGGACATCTCAAGACCCCGCCCCCGAACTATACCAGAGGCCACGCCAGAGGATATGCGGCTAATCTGAGGGCTCATGCGTGCCAGTGAAACGCCTTCTGGATGATCTTCCATCCATCGGCCATTTTGAGAAGCGTGAACAGGTCTGACATTCGCACACCGGATCCGGCCAAATTACCTGACCATCCGGCGACTTCAAGATGAACGACAGCGATCGATTCGAGGATGTCCACACAAGCCACCCTGGGTTCGATGCTGGGAGCTGGACCATTGTTATCAATCCAGTCGAAGAGGAACTCGCTGCCGATGGCGAGTTGTTCCCCAGCGTAGCCGAAGAATGAGGCGTCTGGGTGGAAGGCGGGCCGCATAAGCTCGCTCTTGCCTTGTTTGCTTCCGTCAATATACATCTGAATCGTCTTGACGATCCCGTCGTATTCGGTGAGATATTCGCTCTTGGTCATACCGGGACCGTAGGAGCTGACAGCGCTGGACGTCAACAGACAAAGGCGGCTAAAGTCGGTCGCCACAAGGTCAACCCGGAACCGTTGCAGTTGACCAACGGGACCGCTGAACTTTTGCTCACTCCAGCCAAGCCGGGATGGTAAGAAACTCTCAGTGCAATCACCTGTCCCTCGAAAAAAGTCGCACCTCGTGTTTCGTCGGGTGCGATGGCCAACTCTGCCGACTTCGATGCGTTCGCCCCCGGCATCCACCAACGCAGCTCTCGATTGTGCCTCGCGAGTACTTGCCATTTCGAATATTCGGCTAAATTGGTCCGTCGTTTGCAGCGGTCCAAGCCACGGATCTGGCTTCCTTGACACGCGATAGCCGAATGTCTACCATCAATTCCGTCTGAGGGTCGACTGTCTTCCATGGCGAAACAAACACCGGATCGCGCGAACCTGCTCCAGGGCACACTGGACATGCTCATTCTCCGGACGCTTCTCTACGGAGCGGCGCACGGCCATCAGATCGGCAAGCACATACAGCGAACCACCAACGATTTCCTGCAAATGCAGCATGGCTCGCTTTATCCGGCTTTGCACCGGCTCGAAAAACGCGGATGGGTGGCTTCCAAATGGGAGACAGCGCCGGACCGGAACCGGGAGTTTAAGTATTACCGGCTCACGGAAAAGGGCCGCAAGCAGCTTGTGGTCGAAGAATCTCAGTGGAAGCAGATGGCCGAAGCCGTAGCGCGCGTGATGTGGCCCGCTGCCGAGGAGAGTTGAGATGAAATGGTGGCAAATCCGAAAACGCAACGAAGATGTTGAGCGCGAACTCCGCTCTGACCTCGAACTTGAAGAAGAAGAGCAGCGCGATCGCGGGCTGTCAGCGGATGAGGCCCGCTATGCAGCCCGGCGTGCGTTCGGCAACACCACCCTGATCCGGGAACACACTCACGAGTCCTGGGGTTCGGCTCCATTCGAGCGCTTCCTGCAAGACCTCCGCTACGCTCTGCGGCAACACTCAGGCAGCTCTCCTCCACCGCTTCTCTGCCTACCTCGTGGGTGGTTTCGCAGCAATGGCTTTGCTCCTCGGATTGGTGGGCCTCTATGGGGTGACCGCGTACTCGGTGAGCCAACGAACGCGTGAGATCGGGGTACGCATGGCGTTGGGGCCTCAGCGCAGTTCAGTGTACAGGCTGGTGATGGGACAAGCTGGGCTGTTGACCTCGGCCGGACTGGCCACTGGGCTGGTTTGCTCCATCGGAACATCGTTGTTCATCCGGAAGCTCTTGTTCGCCGTGCCGGCATGGGACGTAGCGACTTTGGCTGCGGTAGCGTTCGCGGTTGCGCTTACGTCGCTGGCAGCAAGTCTTCTACCGGCACGCCGCGCTGCTTCGGTCGATCCCGTGCAGGCTTTACGAAGCGAGTAACCGAGAGGAGGTTTGGTCGTCCGCTCCGTCGCCGGTGATCTCTACGGTGGCAACTGGGTAATTTCCGCGGGCGGCACTTTACACCCGCGAGAATGTCAGCTAGCAGCGCTGCACACTAAAGTAGTGCCCTGATACAAAGCCGCCGGGTAAGCAATTCAATCTTGATTTCGTCGTTTCACTGGATCAGTGGCAGAATCTCTCTGAGGTCACCCGTGAGGCTCTGGTTCGCCCCTAGCAGCGAAGTCCCCATGTATCGTCAGCTTGTGACCCAGGTGGTCCTGGCCATTCTGAGCGGCGACGTGCGTCCCGGAGAGCGGCTTCCGAGCACCCGCGAACTGGCGCGTCGCTTTGCCATCAATCCCAACACGGTCAGCGCAGGTTATAGGCAATTGGAACGGGAAGGCTGGACCGAACGACGCCATGGGAGCGGTGTCTATGTTCGCGTCAACGCCGACCCGCCCACCACGCCGGAACAGATTCTGGATCAGCATATCGCTGGCTTCTTTCGCGCTCTTCGCGAGCTCAGCTTGCCTGCGGCAGCCGTTCGCGCACGTTTGGCCGGCTGGCTGGTCGCCCCACCGCCAGATCACCTGCTTCTGATTGAGTCGGATCCCGAGTTCCGGCAGATCTTGCTCACAGAAATTCGAGGATTAACAACCTGCGCGGTCGAGGGTGTTTCGCTGGACGATTGCATCCGCCCTGGGATCCTGACTGCTGCCATCCCTCTATGCCGCCCCAGCAAAGTGAAGGTCACGCGATCTGCCTTGCCGGCGGGTGTCGAATTGGTTACACTCCAGATCCGTTCTGCGAATGCCTGGATTGGTCCATGGCTGCCGAGTCTCGGCGGAAAGCTCATCGGAGTTGCTTCAGCCTGGCCGGAGTTCATCATTACCGCTCGAACCATGCTGACCGCTGTGGGTGTGGACCCGGAGACGACCATCTATCGGGATGTCCGCAAGCCCCGCTGGAGCCGCGGACTGGAGATGGCTAACGCCATCATTTGCGACGCTCATACCGCTGCGCTCCCTGCCTTCCCCAAGCGGGCAAAGGCTATTGTCTTTCCCATGCTTGCGGACTCCATGGGCGATGAATTGAGACGCTACCCCGATGCCCCTTCCGCATTATGACACTCACGAAACTGTATTAGGCGTTCCACCGGTGATCGGAATCACCCTTATGCTCACCCTCGTACGCTACTGCACTCGAGGAAGGTGAGACATGCTCGGAACACAACTCTGCGAACACCACGAAACAAACCACAACGATAAGAGTGGGAGTTACGACGGCATGTCGAATCACCTTCCCCCACAAACCCGGATCTCCCTTGCTTATGATTCCGATCGAGACTCCATCTATGCATTGCGGCACCAGGTCTATGCTGAGGAGCTGCACCAGCACCCGACGACACACGACCGCAGGCTGAGCGATTCGCTGGACGCATTTAACCAGTACATTGTGGCCAAGAGGGACGGTCAGTTGGTGGGCTTTGTCAGCATCACTCCTCCGGGCTTCGGGAGGTACTCGATTGACAAGTATTTGGCGCGAGAGAACGTAGCCCTTTCCTTTGACGAGGGTTTGTACGAAATGCGCATCCTCACCGTCGCCCGGCCGCACCGTGGCACCAGGCTAGCTGCATCCTTGATGTATGCGGCAGGACGATGGGCAGAAGAGAGAAGCGGCATGCATCTTGTCGCGATGGGGCGTATCGAAGTGCTGAACCTCTATTTGAAGCACGGGTTCAAACCTTTGGGCCATCGAATCAAGGCTGGGGCTGTGACCTTTGAGCTCCTGAGCGCTTCGCTTCAGCAACTGCGCGCAACGGTTGAGCGCCGCCACTCCTTCTACCACAGACTGGAGAAGGAGTTAGCATGGGGGCTTCCGTTTCCTTTCTTCAAACCACCATGCTGCTTTCATGGCGGTGCGTTCTTCGATGCCATTGGCACAGACTTCGAGGCATTGGAGCGCAGAGACTCGATTGTGAACGCCGATGTACTCGATGCATGGTTTCCGCCTTCTCCAACTGCGCTGAATGCGCTGCGTGAGCACTTGCCATGGCTGATGAGAACATCACCTCCGGCTCAATGCGAAGGGTTGAGGAGGGCCATCGCCCGGCACCGGGGCGTGAGCGAGCAGAACATATTGCCCGGAGCCGGTTCATCCGATCTGATCTACCTGGCCTTCCGGCAATGGCTGAGCCGGAACTCCCGAGTGCTGGTGCTGGACCCTATGTACGGGGAATATGTCCATATCCTGGAAAAGGTGATTGGCTGCCAAGTCGACAGAATGGTCCTGCCCAGGCGAGACAGATACGTCGTAGACCTTGAAGAACTGCGGGCGCGCGCCGCGCTTGGCTACGACCTGATCGTCCTCGTCAATCCGAACAACCCCACCGGGCAACACATCGCCGGCCACAAGCTGAAAGAGGTCCTTTCCTGCGTCCCCAGAAGCACCAGAGTCTGGGTGGATGAAGCGTACATAGAATATGTGGGGCCAGACGAGTCCCTTGAGGGCTTTGCGGCAGCAAGTGAGCATACGATCGTCTGCAAAACGATGTCGAAGGTCTATGCGTTGAGCGGCATGCGGGTGGCTTATCTCTGTGGGTCTCTGCAGCAACTCTCCGGCCTGGTTCCGATTACTCCGCCGTGGGCAGTAAGCCTTCCGGCGCAGGTTGCCGCGGTCAAAGCGCTTGGCGACAGCGCATATTATCGGGACCGCTACCGGGAAACACGCAAACTCCGTCAGCAGTTGATGGAAGGGCTTCGAGGCATCGGTATTCACGAGATAGTGCCTGGGCAAGCCAATTTTGTGATGTTTCACCTTGCGCCCGATCAACCATCTGCGGCTACGGTGCTGAGCGAAGCCAGGAGGCGAGGCGTATTCCTGCGCGACGCATCTCCGATGGGAAGGGAAGTAGGGCTGCGAGCGCTCAGGCTCACCGTTAAAGACGAAGAAGCTAACCAACGCATTCTCGCTACGCTTCAAAGTGTACTCTCCGTGAGGAGTTCGCAGCTTACCAATTGACAAAGCCATGCCAGATCATCTTCCAACGATGTAAGTTCTTAAACTGAATGGGCGATTCGTCTTCAGGCGAATCCAACACTTATGTTTTGAGCAAGACGCGGAGCAATGACGCCCGAGGCAAATTCGATTTCGCTACCTCGACGACCCGCGATATATCTTGTTGAACATCCTGTTGTCTCTGTCCAGGAACATGAGCAACATCGTTGCTAGTTCCTGGATACTCGGGGGTGTATCTGAATCGCACTGGAGCAATCGTAAGCCGGCCCTGACAGCAAACAGCTCGTCGCGATCTAGTCTGTCGGCCTCCTCTATCAAATCGACCCGGTGCATTTTTCCGACTGCGTATGCCCAAACATCAAAGACGGTTGCCGACATGCCGGGTGTCAGCTGGATGGTCCGTGCTTCCAAGGCCGCTTGCTTGGGCCCCCCAGCATCAATGTCGATTTCCCAGATCACACGAAACTCCATGGGCAGCCCCCGGTACCGTCATGGCAAGAGATACTTGACCTGCCATCTAATGGCCATGGAACCGCAACAAGAACTTGCACCCCCGTAACAGAAACCACGATTGCAGGTAACTAGCGCTGCAAGAAGGTACTCGTGGGGTCCCAACTTGAGGCGCGTGTCCCCAGTGCCGCGACTCCCTGGGGAGCAAGTCGGCAGCCTGCGTGGTGCGCACCCTTTTCTGGTGTTGAGGCGGCTTGGTTTGTGGGGTCTTGCCCTGGCAGGTAAAATACGTTCGCCTGAGATATGTCGGCACGGGAGTATCGAATGAAATCGGCGTTTCCCATCTGCGGTGTTTTTCTGGCAGCGCTCGCTGGCCAGGCTCCGATGGACATGGCGCAGACCGCGCCTCCTGCAACAACGGCCCCTGCAACAACGCAAGTCTCAGCAGAGCCGGCTCCCCAACCGACGCCGGCACCCAAAGTGCAACTGCCTACCGGCATGACGTTGCTGTTTGACGGCACGACCCTGGCGGGCTGGAAGCAGTTTCCGCCGGACCAGTGGATGGTGAAGGACGGTGCGCTGGTGAGCCTGGGCAAGGGCCGAGGTGTCATCGCCACGGAAGAGCAGTACAGCAGGTACCGCGTGATCTTTGACATTCGCCACGTGTCGGCGGAGCCCAACAAAGACCATCCCGCATGCGTGCTGTTTTTCGGCACCAATCCCGAGGAGAATGAGAAGCCGCTGGAAATGCTAGCAGCGGTTCAATTCATGGTGCCGCAGGGATTCCATTGGGACTATCGTCCCGGGAGGAACAACTCGGGAAAAGACTTTTTCACATCGATGGCAACATCGAACGCTGATCCGTTGCAGTGGAGCCGGGTGGAACTGCTGGTGGACGCGGAGTCGGGCACGGCCCGCCTCGCCGTCGCGCAGCCCCCGGGCGCCCCTGCGGTCGAAATCGCCCGGTTCAAAGATCCCACGGCGGGAAAGAAGGGGCCATTCGCCCTTCAGATGCACAACGCCGGCCTGGTGGACGAATATGCCAACATCGCCATTGAGGAAAATCCAAAAGTCGACGATCTGATTACCGTGCAGAAATGAGAAGCCTGGCGGATCGTCGACCAAGGGCAACGATGCCGGCTTTACGGATCAAAGCTTGCGACAGCTCCGTATGCGCCGGGTTGTTTCCAAGCTGAGTCCTTGATCCACCAGGACGACCAATAGGTTCTAAGTGCAAATCCGACCAGGGCCCATTTTCTCAATATCTTATCGAAGCCTCGGTTCGCCATCGCGAGGCGCGGGCTTGCGAAGCCTAAATTCCAAAGCTTTCCCGCAAGAGCAGCTGTGGAGACTTCATCTTCCATCAAACTATGCTGATTATCGGGCGCAGCGGCCATCGACTGGGCTACTCTGTCCGGCACATGGATGTATGCAGGCTTCGGCGCTGGCGCGTTGAGGCGGGGCACTTCATGGTCTACTTTTAGTTGTTTAACCGCAGACTTAAATCGGTAGCCAAACCCTGGAACACACTCGATGTATTTGCAATTCAAGTAGTCGTCTTCAAAGACGCGCCGTAAGCGGCCAATTCCATTGTTAATGACTTTGTCATGGCCTAAGTACTCATGCTCAGGCCAAAGCGCATCTTTGATGTCTTCGCGGCTAACGATTCGACCCGCCTGCATCAGGAGCAGCGCCAGGATGGTTGCCGTTTGCATGCTGAGCCGAACCCGCACCCCACTCTTTAACAGATCTCCTGTGTCGGGGTCGAAAATGAACCTGTCGAAATGAAACGAGACGTTCATCGAGCCTCTGCAATCCCGCATTTACATCCCACATTCGTGACCTGGAATTCACTCAGCATACCGATCCTCCTTGCTTGCCCGTATCACCCGTTGGTGTCAAGTTGGACTGCCCCTTTGAGGGTCTTCGGAATACATACAAAGCAGGTGAGTGACCCTTAACAGCCTGTGCTGTACAGGGTGACACGACGACTGGACCCGACGCTGAGCGAAGCCGGGATCGCGGCGGCGGAGCAGATGCGACGCCAGGCAGGCCGTTAAAGGAGATCATCGAGTTGGCCAGATCAACACGCGCAACGCCCGATGCTTTTGTTATCTTATTTTTCCGTTTTTGTGGGTTGCTTAAGTAGGGCCTGTGGGGCATCTTCAGTTCTATCAACTAGCTCGACCAGAGGTCTGTATCACCTCTGGTCGAGCAATCGGAAGCATCAGGCCACTTTCTAAACCGCGAGGAGCCCGCTATGGCACGATATTTGATCACCGGAGTTGCTGGATTCATAGGGTCGCAGTTAGCGCGTGAGCTTGTCTACCGCGGTGACGACGTTCGCGGAGTTGACAATCTTTCGACTGGATACCTGACCAATCTGACTGGGATCAACCACCAAATCGATTTCCTAAAAGGCGATATACGAAATCGAGGAACTTTGGCTCGCGCTTGTAGGGGGATCGACTACATCTTTCACCTGGCAGCCATCGATCCCGTGAATCCTTCTCCCGAAGAGCAGCTCGCAACCCAGGCGGTCAACATGGAAGCTACCTTGAGGTTGCTGGAGGCGGCTACCAAGCAACATGTGAAACGAATCGTCTTCGCCTCCGCAGCGGCTGCTCATTGCGGCGGCCCGGTTCACTCTCCAGAATCGGGCTTGACCTTACCGGTGATGTCTCCGTTTGGAATTCATAAATTGACTTGTGAGCAGTACCTACGCAATGCCTGGAATGAAGGTCAAGTCGAAACAGTATCGCTTCGCTATTTCAATGTGTTTGGTCCTGGCCAACGATCCGACGCCGGCGTCATCGCCAATTTCGCGCACAAGATGACTTCCACTCCGGAACCCGAACAAGCGCCCGTCATTTATGGTGATGGCAATCAAAGCCACGACTTCGTCTATATTTCGGACGCGGTAAGAGCGAGCCTGCTGGCCATGATTGCGCCCAAAGACGCTGTGGCGGGCAGGGTATTCGATGTTGGGTCAGGCACTCCCCAAACCGTCAAGGCTGCTTTTGACGCCCTGGCCCGCTTGACCGGCTATAAATCAAGCCCGACGCACCAGCCTCCGCGGCGCAACGACACCGCTCCTCCATGTGCGGATACTGCACCAGCGCAGCGCGCGTTTTGCTATACACCCGAAATCTCCTTTTATGATGGACTCGCGCAAACGGTTGCTTGGTGCCGTTCCCCGCGAATCAAGCGAGCCAATACGGCAGCAGCTGGCTTGGTGGTTCCCTCCAGCCAACCCAAAACTCCATCCAACGCACGGGCCGACATCACTCGCGATCTAAAGGAAGCGATAGAGAGGCAAGAGCTACGCTTAGACTATCAACCTATTCTCGACCTGCAGTCCGATCAAATCGTGGGCGCCGAAGCTCTTCTTCGATGGCGAAGAGGGAATGAGGAGTTCCAGCCGGCGGCGTTTATCGATATTGCTGCAAGTTCGGGGCTGTTATTACCGATTGGCAAATGGACTATGCGGGAAGCTTGCACCCAGGCGGCAGTCTTCCAGCGCGCCATCCACCCGAACTTCCGCATGGCGGTCAATGTTTCTCCTCTTCAATTAGAGAAAAAAAGCTTTGCCAGTACGATTGAGAATGCGTTGGTCCAATCTGGTGTTCGTCCAAAGTCACTGGAGTTGGAGATCACCGAGGGCATCTTCATGCGCGACTACGCCGCCACGCAAGCCAACCTCAAGCGCTTGAAAAAGCTGGGCGTCAGCATCGTGGTTGACGACTTCGGAACCGGATATGCGAATTGCAACTACTTGCACCGCTTTCCCATCAACCGGCTAAAGATAGACCAGTCTTTCGTAAGGCCGGATCTGGGGAGGATGCAGGTTTTGCGGGCCATGGTCGCATTCGCACGAACGCTTAAGATCCCGGTCACCGCCGAAGGCGTAGAAACCGATCGCCACCTTGCCTATGCGAAAACCAATGGCTGTGATGAAGCCCAGGGCTTCTACATTGGGCGGCCAATGTCCCCAAATGCATTCATTCGCCTCTGTCGTATGCGCCAGCCAAAAGGTCCTAATCCCAGCAGTGCCCTATTTAAGCAGGGGCAGATTGCGGAGCGTCGGGAGGACTTGTTGGAGCCGATCTCTCTCTAGTCGACCGAACCATACATCGAACGAGTACAGACTCACGCCGGCCGGGCAAGCTGAACAATTATCGGAACAATTACCTTTTTGTGTCCTGGATGTTTCCATTATGTGGGTTGTGCCCACAAAAACATATATCGCACTCTGAAGGGGCGGCGGCGGCACTGAGCCACCCAAATGCCTTTTAAGTGGAACACAACCTTATGCAGCGAGACCGTGAACCTATGAAATCCAATCAGCGCGCAATTGATCCTGGGGTCAGAGACGCCCTGGCTTCGGTCAGGAACCACCTTTCGGATCTTGGACATGGCAATCCTCTGGTCAACTACAAGGAGTTGGAGTCCTATGGCGTGCCGAAACTCGCGATCAAGCCGTCGGATGCCTTCGCTCACCTGGTTTTAAAGAGGCATGAGTTCGTGCTCGTCCCGGAATCGCAATCTCCGTTCACGGACTCAAGTTTAAAGCCGCTTCCATCTCGCCCCATGTTTGAGGAATCAGAGGATTTTGAAGTAGGCGAGATAACCCATGCGGAAGAGACGATCACTGTTCCGGCGGCCTATTCCAAGCAAGAGCTCGATAAGCGTCTGGTAGCCACTTACTACTCCTCGCAGGCCACGCTCCTCGAGCAGGGCGCAGTCACCTTGTATGTCGCCCTGGGGTTCTTGAAGTGGAAGATGAAAGCGGACAAGGAAGAAGTGTACAGTGCGCCTCTTCTCCTGATTCCAGTCGAACTGCAGCGCGTTTCCGTCTCCGCGGGCTTCCGCCTGAAGTATACCGGCGATGAAGTAACCCCGAACTTCTGCCTGGTTGAGTTGGCTAAGCGCCTCAGCGTAGAGATGCCGCAGTTGCCCGAAACGCGAGACATTCAGTTACATCACTATTTCGATGCCGTACGGCGATCGATCGCCAACGTGCCCTCCTGGTATGTCGACGCGGACACGGTAAGCCTGGGATTGTTTTCCTTTTCAAAGATGCTGATGTATAACGATTTAGATCCGGCTGCTTGGCCGGCGGGCGCGCTCCTTGGACATCCCATCATTGCCACCATTCTTGGCGGAAGCACTTTCTCCCAATCCTCCCCTCAGGCTGTAGCTCAAGCTGCGGCTCGCAGGACCCAGGACACATCCGTAGATAAAAAAACGCAGGTAGATATGCCGGCTCATGTGCTGGACGCGGATAGCAGCCAGATTCAGGCAATTCTTGAAATTCAACAAGGAAGCGACTTAGTCATACAAGGACCGCCGGGCACGGGCAAATCGCAAACGATTGTGAATGTGATAGCCAACGCGGTTGCCAGCAACAAGACGGTTCTGTTCGTGTCTGAGAAGCTCGCGGCGCTTGAAGTGGTGAAGAAGAGGCTCGAAGCAGTGGGGCTTGGAGCCATCGCTCTCGAGATTCATAGCAACCGTACCCGGCGCAACAGCGTTTTCGCCCAGCTTCGCAAGACGCTTGATCTCAGGACCGGCCGTCCTCTAGAGGAAGCATCCGATCTGGTTGCTCTGAAGAATCTGCGCGATCGACTCAACGAGTATTGCTCGGCGGTGAACGACACCTATGGACTCTCTGAGGATTCGCCCTATAGCATCTATGGATCGCTGCCGGCGTTGGATGAGCTTTTCCAGTCCATGGCGGCTCCCACGTTGGAATTGCCGGAAGCAGCTACCTGGACGCTTGAGGAGTTGCAAAACAAGCGCAAATATATAGAGAGGTTGCAGGCCCCGCTCATATCCTGCGGAGTGCCGGCCAACAATCCCTTCTGGGGCGTTCCGGCCATAAGCATTTCGCCCGTGATACGGGAAAAGATTCGCCAGGCTCTCTTGTCGGTAGAGTCTTCTCTGGGTAAGCTTCGCGAGAGTTCCGCTGTGCTGGCATCCGCGCTGGGCGGCGAAGAACCGACTACCTGGGAAGAGGTGAAGGGTCTTTTGGAGAGTGGGGCATCGCTGCTGAAAGCGCCTGCTTTAACCGGGATCGATGTCGCTTCAGACATATGGTTTTTGCATAGCAGCCATGTCCGCGAAGCAATTGCCGACGGCACGGAACTGAACCAGATCAGCAAGAAGTGGAAATCTACACTCGCTCCGGGCGCCTGGACCAGAGACATAACCGAGATCAGAAAGACCGCCGCGCAACTGAAGGGCAAATGGTTAAAAGAACGGTCCTCGCAGTTCACGGATCTCAGAGACGCCATGAGGGAACTGACGTCCAGCGAAGTGCCTAAGGACGCCGATGGCCTGTTTGCGATCGTGGATGCTATCGATAAGGCGCAAATGCTGGAGAGGAAGCTCCAGGATTGCAGTCCTCTCCTGGCTAAGGCATTTGGATCTCATTGGAGAGGCAGTCAGTCCGATTGGCCATTGCTGCGCCAGCAGGCGGATTGGATTGAATTGACAAGATCGAAAGATCCAGCGGGACGACTGCCCGCGTGGTTGTCGCGCGCCGCAAAGACGCTCGACCAGAGTGAGCTTTGGAAGCTCGTGACTGCGGCCCAGAGTAATGAAGCGGAATATGAAAGAGTTCGGGATCTGGCCAATTCCTTATTAGGCGTAGCTGACGGCAAAGGGAAAATCGCTCTTATCCGTGAATCATCCAGGGAGCTTGGTCGATTGCAGGAGGCATACCGTGTGCTCGCCGACCATGTTCATGAACTGGCCGCACTGATGAGCTATCTTCAGGCCCGCGAGGAATGCCTGCCTCACCTGGGTGAAGCGATAGTACAAGTTGCTGAAACGTGGGAAGGCGCTGCGGTCCACCTGCTGGACTTCTTTGAGTTTGCCAGGCTTTCGGTGCTTGCGGAAGGAGCGTTCGCCGGCAGACCTGCGCTCGCGTCGTTCAATAAGGCTCAACATAACAAGTGTGTGGAAGACTATCGGCGCCTGGATGCCGCCTCTCTGCGCTGGTCGCAATCGGCGATCGCGGCGACGCATGTAGACAGAATGACCAATGCCGCGGAACACAAGGCTATGTTCGATTACCTCGTCACTACCTCTGAAATGCCTAACTCGCAGCCGCCCATTCGCAAGTTGATTGCCAAGGCAGCCGAAGCTATCCAGGTAGCCAAGCCGGTCTTCATGATGAGCCCCAGCTCTGTGGCCAGCTTTCTCCCCCCGGGAGCTGTTCGCTTCGATCTGGTTGTCTTCGACGAGGCCAGCCAACTTCGCCCGGCCGACGCGCTCGGAGCCATCGCGAGAGGCAAACAGACGGTAGTTGTCGGCGATAACAAACAATTGCCGCCCACGCGCGTGGCCGAGGCTCGGCCTTCGCCCGACAGCGACTCCGATGGCAAGCTCTCCGATGTGGAAAGCGTTCTAGGGCTGTTCTGCTCGCGCGGCGCAAGACAGCAGGTCTTGAAGTGGCATTACCGCAGCAAGCACGAATCGTTGATCGCCCAGTCGAACAATTTGTTTTACGACAATCAGCTCATCGTGTTTCCCAGTCCGGACAAACGCAGAATGAATGTTGGACTTACCTGCACGTATATTTCGCCGGCGAGCCTGCCGGACGGCCCGTTTCCACCCGCAAGCAGGGAACATGAAGCAGTGCTGGTTGCAAAAGCGGTCATGCGTCATGCCGCGTCTCAGATGATGGTTCCCCCGGGCGAGAGGTTGAGCCTCGGGGTGGCTACCCTTACTGCCCTACAGCGAGACAGGATCCTGGAGCAGATCGAGTTGTTGCGAGAGAACAGTCCCGATTCAGAGGAGTTCTTCAATGCGGACCAGCACGAACTCTTCTTTGTAAAAAATCTGGAGAACGTGCAAGGGGACGAGCGAGATGTCATCCTCATCAGCCTGGGTTACGGGGCGGCTCTGCCAGGTTCCAGTCACCGGGCTCTTGGACCACTCCTTCGTGAGGGTGGGGAACGGCGCTTGAACGTTCTCTTCACCCGTGCGCGCCGGCGCTGCGAGCTTTTTTCGACTTTGGCGTCTGCCGATATAACCATTTCGGAGCATGCGCCTTCAGGTCTGAGCGCTTTCAAGAATTTCCTTCAGTATGCGGAAAATGGCCGCATCAATCGGCCGGCCCCAACCGAGCGGAGAGTCGTTTCTCCGTTCGAAACGCTGGTGGCGGACAGGATAGAGCGGGCCGGCTACACGGTTCGAAAGAATGTAGGTCCAAGCGGATTCTTGATCGATCTGGCGGTGGTAGATCCGCAGGAACCGGATCACTATGTTCTTGGGATCATATGCGATGGGCCTTCCTATAAGAGCGCCCAATCCAGTCGAGACCGCGATCGGCTGGGCGAGGAGACGCTCAAGACTATGGGATGGAATCTCTACCGGGTATGGTCGACGGCCTGGTTCCAGAATCTCCAGCGTGAAGAGGCGAGCCTTTTGGCGGCACTGCGAGAGGCAGCCCCGGTCGTGAACACGATGAGAGTGAAAAACTACGCCCTATTAAGGCAAGCCCGGTGAAAATAATCTGCCGCTACATGACGCTCTTGCTCTTGCTTGCTGTTCACTTGGTTACAAGCTTAGGGGCGAATGCGCAATCGCCAAACGCTATCCACACCAGCCTGCCGGTCCTGACCACGGCTCTGGTAGTGCATAGCCTGCCGCCCGAGCAGGCCAAGCTAGGCTACCCGGTTCATCTGCAGGCCGTAGTTACGTATTACGATCCAGATACCACGCCCACGATTGGCGCTTTCTTTGCGTGTGATTCCACTGGCTGCATATGTGCCCTGGTCCCCCGACGGCCTGTTCTTCCACTGTGGCCCGGCACCCTGGTCGACCTAACCGGTGTGAGTGAGCCGGGAAATTATGCCCCCATCGTCATGGCATCCGACGTTAAGGAGATCGCCGAGTCGCAGCTCCCGGCAGAGGCTCCGCGTGCCACTTACGGAATGCTGCAGTCCGGCGCTGATGATGGACGATTCGTGGAAGCCGAGGGTGTAGTCCATTCAGTAACCGCAGTCGGCGGAATGACAGCGTTGAAGTTGGCGATGCCAGAGGGGACGCTCACGGTTGATATACCGGGGAGCTTGACGTCCGGGGCTCTGAGCCTGGTCGACGCCAAGGTATTGGTCCGCGGCAATGCTGTTCCAGAGCTTAACTCGCTTCATCAAATGGTTGACGCCGCGATTTATAGCCAGTATCTCTCCGAAATCAAAGTCGAGGAGCCGGCGCCTGCCGATCCATTTGCCATGCGCGTCGTTTCTATCGACGACGTGACCCGGTACATTCAGGCAAAACTATTGCCTCACAGGGTGCATGTCCAGGGCACCGTAACCTTCCAGTGGCCAGGCTCATCGTTGTGTATAGCGGACGGGCCCTCTACACTGTGCGCCCAAACCGCTGACACCACTCCCCTCCAGGTCGGCCAACGCGTGGACCTGGTCGGATTTTCGAAAACCAGGGATACCGGTTCGTATCTGGTAGACGCTATTTACCGGCCGCTTGGCAAGGGAGATCCGGTTGTGATCTCCCCGGTGTCCCCGGGGGAAGCTGCAAGCGGAAATTACGATTCCCGCCTGGTTCGGGTCGAAGGCCGATTGATAGGCCGCGATCTGGCAGCTAACAATACCAGCCTCATTCTGTTTTCCGGCAAGTTCATTTTCACCGCGGTGCTGCCTGAGAACCTGACCAAGTCCGAGGAGGCCGCGTTTACCAACGGCAGCAAGCTTCAGATTACGGGAATCTGCACCCCGAAGTTGGATGCTCAGGCGGCCGTCGATCGAACGTCGGGCTCGGAGGAACGAACGTCGTTCCAGATCCTTATGGGCTCGCCCAATGATGTAGTCGTGTTGGAAAAGCCATCGTGGTGGACCCCGGTACACATGATGTGGCTGCTGGGAATGGCGCTTGCCATCGTAGTCCTGGTAAATTGCTGGGGCATTTTCCTCTGGCGCCGGGTGAGACGGCAAAACGCGCTCATCAACTCGCAATTGCTGGAGGCAGCTACGCTGAGAGAAGCGGCCGAAGCGGCGAGCCGCTCCAAGAGTGAATTCCTCGCCAACATGAGCCACGAGATCCGCACTCCCTTAAACGGTGTGATTGGTATGACAGAGCTAGTGCTCGATACCGACTTGAATGCAGATCAGAGGGATTGTCTGGAAACGGTCAAGGTTTCGGCGGACTCGTTACTCACCGTGCTCAATGACATTCTTGACTTCTCCAAGATCGAAGCGGGAAAGATTGATATTGAGACCGTCGCCTTCAATCTGCGGGACTGCGTGGAAGAGGCACTGAAAACCTTCACCTTGCGAGCTGGCGAGAAGGGGCTAGAGCTTCTATGCGAGATTGACGACGACGTTCCGGAAATGGTTCTTGGCGATCCGGCGCGGTTGCGCCAGATCATTCTGAACCTCGTGAGCAACGCCATCAAGTTCACCGCCGAAGGCGAAGTAGCAATCAAACTGGAGGTGGAGAGTGTGACGGTCGCGACCAAGGACGGCGACAAGCCCACTGTGCGTTTCACCGTGACCGACACCGGGATCGGTATTTCTCCGGATAAGCATGAATCCATCTTCTCCGCATTCACTCAGGCGGACTCATCGACCACCCGCGAATACGGCGGCACCGGTCTGGGCTTGACCATATCCGCACGGCTGGTGGCGATGATGGGAGGCAAGATCTGGCTTGAGAGCGAAGTTGGACGAGGGACCCAGGTATTCTTTACCGCGCAATTTGGGACGGTGGTGGACAAGCAGGAGTCTAACTCGTTGCCGGCCGCTGCCACGCTGAGCGTCGTGAAAATATTGGTAGTGGACGACAATCGGACCAATCGACGGATTCTCGAACGGCAGCTCGACCGCTGGGGAGCAAGGGTAACCTGCGTCAACAGCGGAGAAAAGGCGCTGGCGGAACTAGCCTGGGCGGTCGAGATTGAGGATGCCTACCAGGTCCTGCTGACAGATCTTCAGATGCCGGAAATGGACGGTATCAGCCTGGTAGAAGAAATCCAGCGCAGACCTGGCTTGGCGTCGATTACGAGCGTGATGCTTAGCTCCGGTGGAGGCCGTGGATACGCCGAGCGCTGCCGCGAGATCGGAGTCAAAGCCTACCTCTACAAACCAGTTCGCAGAAGTGAACTGCTGGCCGCGATTCTATTTGCCGCCGGGCAGCAGGAGAATAGGACGGATGCACCGAAAGCGGCGCCCGTGCAATCCACGCCACTCACCGGAAGACTGCGTCTGTTGTTGGCTGAGGACAACTTCATCAACCAGGCGGTGGCCACGCGCGTTTTGGAAAAGCTGGGGCATACTCTGACCATCGCCAACAATGGCAAGGAAGCCCTCGTTCTGCTTGAGCAGCAGTCTTTCGACGTCGCGTTGATGGATATCCAGATGCCGGAGATGGACGGCATCGAGACTACGCAACACATACGCAAGAAAGAGGCCTTGACAGGCGCTCACTTGCCCATCATCGCCATGACAGCCTATGCGATGACAGGAGACAAAGAGCGCTTTATCAGTGCCGGCATGGATGGATATGTTTCAAAACCAATTAATACCTCGGAATTGCAAGCAGCCATCGCCGGCGTGCTCAAAGGAGCAAGTGCGGACGATCCAGTCATGCTCTTGCAGCAGCGGGAAAGAATGAACACCAGCGAGAACTCCTGGAACAAGGACAAAATGCTGGAGAAACTGGATGGGGACGAAGCGCTGCTTGCTCAGGTCATCGAGATGTTTCTCGCCGGGGCGCCGGCGCATCTGGCTGAACTGCGGCAGGCCATCGTTGCCGGCACCGCAAAAGGCATTCAAACTACCGCCCACAGTTTGAAGGGGGAATTAGGCTACCTGGGGGTTGCAGAGATATCTCAGAAGGCTCGCATGCTCGAAGAGATGGGGCGAAGCGCGGATCTGCAGGGAGCGAAGGATTTATTCCAGCAGTTTGAAACAGAAGTCTCCAATCTTATCGACTGGCTGCGCAGTACCCAAACCGCCGACGAGGAAATCGCGAGCAAGTCAGTTTAATTTGAGACTGAGCACATGTTGGTCAACGGTGAAGCCGAGGCGCCAAAACAATGATGCCTGCATCAGGAGCAGCTTCCCCTGCCACAAAGGATCGGGTGCCCCATCCTTTGTGGCAGGGGAAGAAATACTCGCCTCGGCCCTGAGATCTGGCCTGGTTTTCGTCACCTCGGGTGAGGCGCAGCCTCATGAACCAGGAATACACAGCAGGCTAGGCAATTACCTTATTGAACCTTCTTGTTTCCTGGATGTTTCCATTTTGTGGGTTGCGCCAACATAATCTATGTCGCACTTTGAAGTGGCGGGCGCGGTGGCATGGCAGAGACTCTCCTGGTAATGGTGTCTCGTAAAACTGCCCTGCTGACAATGAGCAGCCAGGTGGAAGGCAGCCCCGGCCGCGAACACGATTAGAGTGAAAAACTACGCACGATTGAGGCAAGCCCGGTGAAAATAATCTGCCGCTACACGACGCTCTCGCTCTTGCTAGCCGTTCACTTGGTTACAAGCTTAGGGGCGAATGCGCAATCTCCAAACGGTATCCACACCAGCTTGCCGGTCCTGACAACCACTCAGGTGGTGCATAGCCTGCCGCCCGAGCAGGCAGCCCGCAGTTATCCTGTCCATGTAAGGGGAGTCGTAACCTATTACAACTACCCCCACTTGCTTCTCTGCGATTCGACAGGATGCATATATACCAAGCTTCCGACTCCAATCAAAACGTTGCACGCGGGGATGTTGATTGAAATAGAGGGTGTGAGTGCGCCGGGGGATTTCGCGCCGATCATAGCTTCCCCCCAAGTGACAGAGATCGCGGAGTCGCAGCTTCCGGCAGAGGCTCCGCGTGTCACTTACGGGATGCTGGAGTCCGGCGCCGAAGACAGCAAATTCGTGGAAGCCGAAGGTGTAGTTCATTCAGTAACCGCCGTCGAGGGATCGACAGAGTTGAAGTTGGCGATGCCAGAGGGGACGGTCACCGTTGATATCCCGGGGAACTTGACGTCCGGGGCACTGAGCCTGGTCGACGCCAAGGTATTGGTCCGCGGCAATGCTGTTATAGCGCTTAACTCGCTTCACCAAATGGTTGACGCCAAGCTTTTCAGCCAAAGTCTCTCCCAAATCAAGGTTGAGGAGCCGGCGCCTGCCGATCCATTTGCCATGCGCGTCGTTTCTATCGACGACGTGACCCGGTACATCCAGGCAGAACTATTGCCTCACAGGGTGCATGTCCAAGGCACCGTAACCTTCCAGTGGCCAGGCTCATCCTTGTGTATAGCGGACGGCCCCTTTACACTATGCGCCCAAACCGCTGACGCTACTCCCCTCCATGTCGGCCAACGGGTGGACCTGGTCGGATTTTCCAAAACCAGGGATACCGGTTCGTATCTGATAGACGCTATTTACCGGCCGCTTGGCCAGGGGGATGCTGTTGCGATTTCCCCGGTGTCGCCGGGGGAAGCTGCGAGCGGAAATTACGATTCCCGCCTGGTTCGGGTCGAAGGCCGATTGATAGGCCGCGATCTGGCAGCTAACAATACCAGCCTCATTCTGTTTTCCGGCAAGTTCATTTTCACCGCGGTGCTGCCTAAGAACCTGACCAAGTCCGAGGAGGCCGCGTTTACCAACGGCAGCAAGCTTCAGATTACGGGAATCTGCACTCCGAAGTTGGATGCTCAGGCGGCCGTCGATCGCACGTCGGGCTCAGAGGAACGAACCTCGTTCCAGATCCTTGTGGGCTCGCCCAATGATGTAGTCGTGTTGGAAAAGCCATCGTGGTGGACCCCGGTACACATGATGTGGCTGCTGGGAATGGCGCTTGCCATCGTAGTCCTGGTAAATTGCTGGGGCCTCTTCCTCTGGCGCCGGGTGAGACGGCAAAACGCGCTCATCAACTCGCAACTGCTGGAGGCAGCTACGCTGAGAGAAGCGGCCGAAGCGGCGAGCCGCTCCAAGAGTGAATTCCTTGCCAACATGAGTCACGAGATCCGCACTCCCTTAAACGGTGTGATTGGTATGACAGAACTAGTGCTCGATACCGACTTGAATGCAGATCAGAGGGACTGTCTGGAAACCGTCAAGGTTTCGGCAGACTCGTTACTCACCGTGCTCAATGACATTCTCGATTTCTCCAAGATCGAAGCGGGAAAGATTGATATTGAGACCGTCGCCTTCAGTCTGCGGGACTGCGTGGAAGAGGCACTGAAAACCTTCACCTTGCGAGCCGGCGAGAAGGGGCTTGAGCTTCTATGCGAGATTGACGACGACGTTCCGGAAATGGTTCTTGGCGATCCGGCGCGGTTGCGCCAGATCATTCTGAACCTGGTGAGCAACGCCATTAAG
>Ga0302325_10001778_pt1 | contig 54099 bp, 52 predicted proteins | sample Palsa_T0_2_FD_201948 | JGI IMG/M metagenome (GOLD analysis project Ga0302325, IMG submission 201948) | Peat permafrost microbial communities from Stordalen Mire near Abisko, Sweden - Palsa_T0_2 | ecosystem: Environmental > Terrestrial > Soil > Palsa > Peat permafrost | place: Sweden: Abisko...
GCATCACCGTCGTGGTGGTGGAGCAATTCGCACGCACCGCGCTCTCCGTTGCCACCTCGGCCATGGTGATGGCGAACGGGCGGATTGTCCAAACCGGAGCGGCGCGCGATATGGAGTCGGTACTCCAGTCTGCCTACCTCGGATCGGTTCAACCAGAGGGGACGGGCGGACCCGGACGCAACGGAACGTCCGATTCCACCGACACCGGATCGGGAGCCCTGTAGGAAGGGAACGTCAATCGCCGAGGTGCATCTCTTCCGTCTGGGACACTCCGAATGGTCGCCTGCCCTCGCTCCTGCTCGCGCGGTCACACGATCTCACTGGTCTGGATCACCGGAGTGATGGTGGTGTAGTTCGCAACGTCGGCGGTCACGTCCGACGTGGCGGTACCACTCATGGCAGCCTGCACCGCCTCGAGCGATTCGAAGCGGAGGTGGACGGCAGCGACGTACGGTCGATTAACCCCCTTTTCGATCTCGTCGTTGGATCTGACGCATTTGATCTCGGCAGCGGGCCGGCTGCGCCAGCGATTCGATGAGCGACCGGCCACCGTCCGGGCGTCCTCGAAATCGCCAAGCACACTCATTATCCTCGGCGACCTGGGCTTAGTGCCGGACGCGATCCTGAAACTCAAGTCGAAGGCGCCATCCTCTAATTGCCGGCCGCCACGGAACCTCAGGCGGCAGCAGCGCCCCCCACCAACGACCGCACGAGAGTAGCCAGGGCGTAATCGGAGACGGAGTCGACATGGATCCCGGCGGAGAGCATCGTCACCATGGCCGCGTCCCGGGCCGCGATCTCGTCCCTCCAGCGCTCGAGGCCACGCATCTGGTACCCGGGGGGCACGGCGTGTTCGAGTAGCAGGAAGCCCCCGAGGCTGAAACCAATGGCAACAAAGGCGAAGGCGGCCTGCTCACCGTGCAGGCCGCTGGCTAGCACCTCGTCAGCCAGAACCTGCTCAACCTTGCCGAAAATGCCGTCGAGACGGCCGCGGTAGGCGGCCAGCGCGAGGAGATGCGGGCGGCTGCGTATCCGGCGCATCAGGCTGAGGCACATGGAGATGATGCGATCGGCGGGGTCGACACCCTCTAGTTCCACCGCCCCCATGTCATCGGCCAGCTTTTCGATCATCAGGTCGATAACCTGTTCGCGGGTGCCCACGTGCCAGTAGACGCTCGGCGTGGTGACCCCGAGCTCAGAGGCCAGTCGGCGCATGGTCAGTGCGTCGAGCCCGTGCTCCGCGACGATTTCGATGGCGGTATCAAGCACCTCCTCGGGCGTGACCGGAGTGGTCCTCGAAGCGGGCTTTACTACCACGGGTAAACCTTAACGCAGCAATGCAAACTACGGCACCCGAAACGTTCGGGCTTGCTTGAGCCGCGCCTCACCAGCGACCTCATCATCTCCTCCCCACAGCCAGGCTGGGCTGCCGCCCGAACAGCAACGGAGTTCAAGGATCCGGGCTATTGGGTGTTGTATGGCGGTATTTTTCTCGGGGGCCACACGTGGTCCGACCAGAAATAACTGCGACGAGGCGAGCTGCCTCATCTGGATCCCTAGGCGTCTACCTCAACCTTCTTCGGGTCCGGGACGCCCGACTGGGTACCCTCATGAGCCTCGACGAACTCCAAGAGGTAGCCGTCGTGGTCCTTGATGTAGGCCATCGTGACCGGCCAGCGCTCCAGCTTGACGGGGGCCATGATCGATTCGCAGCCGGCGGCGACGGCCCGGTCGTGGAGCTCCTGGCAGTCGCTGGTGTTGACGTACAGCTTCCAGAGCGAATTGCCCATGTCGATCGGCGTGTCGTCGTCGAGTTTCTGGGCAAGTTGCAGGCGGCTTCCACCATGGGGCGACTGCAGAATGGCTTCTTTAATCTCGCCGAGGTCGGTACGGCTAACGAGGGGAATGCCGATTGTCTTTTCCCAGAAATCGACGGCCCGATCAATGTCACTCACATATATGCAGTACTGCGAGAGGATAGATACCACTGGTCTCTCTTTCTGTGGCGTCGTTTAGAAGCAGCTGCTTGCGCTCAGACCCTTGCACGGTCTACCAAGGCTTGAGCGAGTCCCAGGCGAAAACGCCGGAGCGCGAGTCGGGCGGCACCACATCGAGCGGGACGTCGACCTCCGCGATCGTTGGTCCGACCTTGGCCGCCACCGGAGCCAGCAGATCGAGGTCGAACCCGTAGACGTCGGCGGCATTGAGCCCGACCATGGCGGCCACCTCGTCGGTGGCTATGCCGGCGAAAGTGTGGCGCAGCGCCTCCGTGGAGTACGGGTACGTGCCCTCGGTGTGGGGGAAGTCCGAGCCCCACATGATGCGCTCGACTCCGATGTCGTAACGCAGTGGCGCCTCGCAAGGACGAAGGAAGCTAGCTCCGACGTAGCAGTTGCGCTGCCAGTAATAGCTCGGAGGCTCGGTGACAACCTTGACCATCTCGCCACCAAAATGCGACTCCGCAGTGTCAGGGTCACGGAAGCGGCTGTAGGCGTGGTCCATCATGGAGAGCACATTCGGGATCCAGCCGGCCGACTGCTCGGTGAGCACGAGCTTCAGGCCAGGGTGCTTGGCGAACGCTCCGCCGAAGGACATGTGCCAGAACACTCGATGGGAGAACCACCCGAGCTCGACCATGAACACGGCCATGCCAGCGAGATGGTCCGTGGGGGCCGGCCCGGCCGCGCCGGAGTGATTGTTGACCGGCATGTCCAATTCCTCGCATACCGCCCACAAGGGATCGTAAACTTCGGAGTACAGGGGCTCCAGATGGGAGTCGGGCGGGACTCCGGGCAGGAGGATGCCGCCGAAGAGGCCGTGCTCTCTGGCCCACTTGACTTCGCCGATCGCATCGTCGACGTTGTTGAGGAATACCTGGGCCATGCCGGCCCGTCGTCCCGGAGCATCGGCGCAGAAGTCGGCGAGCCACCGGTTATGGGCCTTCAGACCAACCCAGCGCTGCTCGTACTCCGCCGGCTCGGGAGCACGGGCTAACAGGTTGCCGGAGGGAAAGAAGGGTGGGACGGTGTTCGGGAAGAGCACCTCGGCCACGACCCCGTCGTCCTCGAGCTCCTGAAGGCGACGCGTCGAGTCCCAGTTGCGGTACGCGGTCTCTCCCTGCAGGTCTTCGAAGGGGTTGACATACGACTTAACCCACTGGTCGAACTCGTCGAGATACTTCTTCTCCAGGTACTCGCGGTATTCGCTCATCTGAGCCCCGCAATGGCCATCAGCTGAGATGACGATGTAACGATTGTCGGCAAGTCGGGTCATGAGTAACCTCCGTTCGGGGGTCGACTGAGCTAGCGCTCGTCGGGATTCGGTGGAGGTGGCTGGTGGTGGATCTCCTCCGTTGTGGGAGCGATCTTCTCGGCTATCGCCTGTAGTTTCTCGGCGTCAAAGTGGCTGTAGCATCGCAGCGCGTTCAGCCCCAGGATCTGGCGGGTCTCGGCTTCTGGCACGTCGTGGTAGCGGATGCGCAACCAGTCCCGGGTGTGCGGCCAGGTGCCCTCAGGATGGGGGAAGTCGTTGCCCCAGAGGATGTTCTCCACGCCGATCTGGTGGCGCTGCCCTATCTCGTGGGCGGTCATCTGCGTCCCGATGAAGCAGTTCCGGTTGAAGTAGAAGCCGGGCTTTTCGGGCAGAGCGTCCTGGTAGGCCGACCCGAACTTGAGGGTGCTGTGGGTCCCGACATAGCCGTCGTCCATGGTCCGCAGCATCTCCGGCACCCAGAATGCACCGTTCTCGGTCACCGCCAGCTTGAGATCGGGGAAACGCTCGAACACGCCTCCCCAGATCATTAGCCACAGTGGGCGGGCCGCGAAAAACCAAGCCTCGCTGGCATAGATCGGCAGCAAGCCCGAGCTCAGCGAGATGTCGCGCGGACAACCGCCCGAGTGGATCGCCACGGTCAAGTCCAGCTCCTGGCATACGGCCCACACGGAATCATAGGCCGGGTCATTGTAAGAAGCCTGAGGCGCCCACTGGCTTGGTATCATCACCCCGCCGCGCACGCCCGAGTCGAAGGCCCGCCGGATCTCCTCCACTCCCCGCTCGATATCGTGGATGACCGGCACGGTCATGATCCCGGCCCGCCGCACTGGGTTGGAAGCGCAAAGGTCGGCCAGCCACCGGTTGTGGGCCCGGGCGCCGGCGAAGGCCAGTTCGGCATCGTCGCGGCCCGAACCACTGAGGCCGGTCCCGAACGGCGAGGCCGAGACCCCACCGAGACCTAGTACGTCGGCGTCGGGGAAGATCACCTCGGCCGCCACGCCCTCGTTGTCAAGCTCCTTGTCCCGCAGGTCGGGATCCCAGCAGGCACGGAGGCCGCCGTCGCCCGTCTTGGCCAGAAACTTCTCCCGGAAGCGGATCTCGGCCAAGCTCAGCTCGGGACGCATATCGGCCAGCGAGGCCAGGAATGCGTCGTACTGGTCCCGGTACTCCGGGTCCATGTAACTGCGGTACAGGTCGGCCGGCGGACCGGCATGACAATCAGATGAGATGACCAGATACCGTCCCACGGGCTCACCTCCAGGCGACCGCACCCCCCCGAACGCGGAAGCTCGGGTGCCTTCTATGACTATGTCACAATGGCACCTGGTCCTTCTGAAGTCAATCGAATGCGGGCTTTTGTCCAAGGGGGCATTCCCGAGGAGCCGCGAGCTGTATCACGACATTTATGTTCCGAAAACGACCCTTGTATGCCGGAGCTGGGAGGATTGAGCATTGGATAGTTTCAACGGAAAAGTAGCGGTCGTAACCGGCGGAGCCGGCGGAATCGGCAAGGCCATGGTCCACCGCTTTGCCGCTGAGGGGATGAGGGTGGTCGTCGCCGATATCGTCCCTGACGTGGTCGAGAAGACGGTCTCGGAGTTAAGGAGGGCTGGGCACGACGCCATCGGTGTGGTCACCGACGTGACCTCACTCGAGTCGGTCGAGGCCCTGCGCGATGCCACACTCGAGGCCTTCGGTGCAGTCCAAGTGGTTTGCAACAACGCCGGGATCGGGTCGGGCGCTGAAGGCCACTTCTGGGAGCACCACGTCAACGACTGGCGCTGGTCGCTCGACGTGAACGTGATGGGCGTGATCAACGGGATCAACGCCTTCGTTCCGACGCTCGTCGCCCAGAACGAAGGTCACGTGGTCAACTCCACCTCGAGCAACGGAGGCTTCACGCCCCTCATCAACAGCGCCGTCTACGCCACCACCAAGGCGGCCGTGAGCACCCTCACCGAATGCCTGTGGGGCCAACTACGCCAGATTGGCTCTAATGTAGGGGCCTCGCTGCTCTACCCCTCTACGCGGACGCCCGGAATGCTCAACACCGGCATCTGGCGACCTGGCGCCAACCGACCGGACAAATACGACCGTCCTGGCGCCCCGCCCAAGGAGGGCCGCGACGGGCTCACCCCCTATCTCGAGCGGGCCAGGGCCGCCGGCATGGAGGTCAAGTTCGCCCCACTCGAAGAGGTCGCCGACATCTGCTTCGAGGGAATCAAGAACGACACCTTCTGGATCACCGTGCCGAGCCAGGCGCAGTCCGAGAAGATCCAGGCCCGGGCCACCTCCCAGATCGAGCAGACCACCCCGGAGTACCTGTTGGCCGCGGGCGCCAACCTGATGACTGGAGACAAGACCGGCGACAAGTCCTAACGCGCGCGACTACCGTCGATAGCGGTCACTGGCACATGGGTTGACTGCTGGGGATCCGTTCTCGGTGGCTCCGCCAGATCGCGTCTGTCCGAACTCCCGAAATCAGTCATGTTGGTGGTATCGGGAGATTGCTTCCCCCCGGGCCTCTTGTATCTCGACGACTACCTCATCAGCCGGCTGTTGTTAGATCCGGAGCATCCATAGTCGCTGACGATCACTTGGGCCCTTGCGCTGTGAGGCTTTGCCACCGCGCCGTCGATGCCACCCCACTGCATTTTAAACGGTATAGAAACGCCCGGGAGAGGCCGATCGGCGTGGGCCGGTCTTTCCCAGTTTTGCTAGTCGTTTGCAGAACATCCTCACCCTTCCCCGGAGAAGTCTTAATTCGACCACTGCTCTCCGACCTTGCCGGGGGTGCTTGGGCGACAAGACCATGAGCAATCAGAGATGTCCCCCGCCCGGATGAACGGACACATCCCGAGTAGGCGCAAGGGCGCAAAATGTTCAATGCATCTCTGAGCGCCGTGAAGTCGTGCCCGTGTCCTCGTACACGCTCCAGCCTGTCCGAAAGCATGATTCCTCGGCTCGCCGCTTATACTTCGCGCATGTTCGGGGCTGAGTGGTACCAACGGTGATCGCACATTGATGTGCAGCATGTTCCCGATGCGACATGCGGAGCAAGATTCCTCCGTTGCCAGCGATTCGCCCCCCTCGAGATGAGCCAGGCGATACTGCACGGAGTCCGGGTGGTCGACTGCACCACAGACATCGCCGGACCCTACTGCACCAAACTTTTGGCCGACGCGGGTGCGGACGTCGTCAAGGTGGAGTCGGCGTCGGGCGACCCATTACGCCGGTGGAGCTCCGGCGCCCTGTTCGAGTATCTAAACGCCTCCAAACGGTCCGTGCACGGCGATCCTACTGAACTGATTTCAGATGCCGACATCGTGGTGACTGACTGTGCCAACGGGATTGAACGCCTGCGAAACGATCACCCGGCCCTCGTCGTTGTCGCGATTACGCCCTTTGGTACGGAGGGTCCCTGGTCGAACCGACCCAGTACAGAGTTCACATTGCAGGCAGCCTGTGGATCGACGGGCCAACGGGGAGTACCCGAACAGCCACCTCTGGCGGCCGGGGGGCGCATCGGCGAGTGGGTATCTGGAACCTACGCCGCTGTCGGTGCCGTCGCTGCCTACCGTGAGGCCAGCCGATCAGGGGCAGGAGAGTTCGTGGACGTGGCGATGCTCGACTGCATGGCCGTGACCATGGTGACGTATCCGTCCGTCTTCGCCTCCTTTGGCGGATGGCCGACAGTTAATGGCACCGGTCGCTCAGTGGAGGTGCCGTCAATTGAACCCACGACTGACGGGTTCGCCGTGTTCACGACGAACAGCGCCCAGCAGTTTCAAGATTTCTTGGTCATGATCGGTCGCGCCGACCTCCTTGAAGACCCCGAACTGCCACACGCTATGAAACGGTTCGCCCGACGCGACGAATTCCTCAAATATGTCCGGGACTACACCACCCAGCGCACCACCAATGAGGTACTCGATGAAGCATCTCGGTTCCGGATTCCCGCTGGTCCGGTACTCGCCGGATCGACCATTCCCGAGTTCGAGCAGTTCGTAGCCCGGAAGGTCTTTCGCCCCGCCTGGTCGGGCCGATTCGCCCAACCCCGGGTGCCCTACTCCATCTCAGGCACCGAGCCGAGGCCATTCGGGCCTGCTCCGGGCAACGGCGAACACACAAGCCGTATCGACTGGCATCGCCGCGTGCGCAACGACGCTGGACGCATTTCACGAGATGACTGGCGCCTCCCCTTGACCGGAGTGCGGGTCATCGACTGCACAGCGTGGTGGGCCGGCCCTGCCGCCACCTCTGTGTTGGCCAGTTTGGGAGCTGACGTGATCAAGGTGGAGTCGGTGACTCGTCCCGACCTGATGCGCTTCACGAGCATGCGCCCATCCACTCAAGACCAATGGTGGGAGTGGGGTCCCGTGTTCCACAGCGTGAACACGAACAAGAGGGGAATCACGCTCGACTTAACCCGTCAGGAAGGTCGCGCCGTCTTCGAGCAGCTGCTCTCCTCGGCTGACGTCCTCGTGGAGAACTACACACCGCGGGTAATGGAGCAGTTCGGGTTGGGTTGGGATCATCTCCATGTCGTGAACCCAGAGCTGATCATGGTCCGAATGCCTGCGTTCGGGCTTGACGGTCCTTGGAGGGACCGGACCGGCTTTGCTCAGACCATGGAGTGCCTGACCGGAATGGCATGGTTGACCGGTTTTGCCGACGGTCCGCCGGTCCTCGTGCGAGGGGCCTGTGACCCGTTGGCAGGCATGCACGCCGTGTTTGCCACTCTGCTTGCCATCATCGAGCGTGACCGTTCGGGTGGCGGACGCCTGGTCGAGACGGTCATGGTTGAAGCAGCCCTCAACGCAGCCGCCGAGCAAGTTGTCGAGTTCGGAGCTACAGGCACCATTTTGCGCAGGGACGGGAATCGCGGGCCGGTGGCAGCTCCCCAAGGGGTCTATCGCTGTGCCGGCGATGATCGGTGGGTGGCCCTTGCCGTCGCCACCGACAGCCAATGGCGTACCCTTCGCCTACTGCTCGGCCAGCCCGCCTGGTCCACGGACCCCTCGCTTGACCACGCCGTAGGTCGACGCCGCGCACACGACCTCATCGATCATGAACTCGGCGCCTGGGTCATCGGACAGGATGCCGAGGGCGTGTCATCGAGATTGTGCTCAGAGGGAATCCCCTGTGAAGTTGTGACGCCGCCACGCGATATCGTGGCCAACCCTAACCTCCAGGCTCGTTCCCTCTTCGAACTGGTGCACCACCCCGTCACGGGAGAACACCAGATCCCTGTGTTGCCGCTCCGTTTCGGCCGGGTCGGACGTTGGATCCGCTCGCCGGCACCCACACTCGGGCAACACAACAACGAAATCTTCGGAGATCTCGGCCTCCAACCTTCCGACATCGAACAATTGCGACGCGTAGGGATCGTGGGCGATCGCCTCGTGGGTGCCTGAGAAGTCCCTTCTTCTGGACCGCCCTGGTCTTCGCCTGATCACTGTGCCGGTATGGGCGTAGGTTGACTAGGAGTAAATGTCTTGAAGTAGTCGCGGTCGCGTTCGTCAGGAGGGCGACCCACGTGGGTGACCGTGTCCACGTCTGTGGCTTCGGCGCGGAGAGCCTTGGCAGTGCAGCATTCCCTGGGCCGAGTGGCCATTGGGTCGAAGGAAAAGTGTCGCATCGCGTTGAGGTGGGTGATCTTGTTGATCTGTTCATCGCTCAGGGCGGCAAACTGTCGCTCGTTCACTTCTGGCCCGTTAGGCCAAGAGCTGTCGGAATGGGGGAAATCCGACTCCCAGCACACATTGTCGATGTTGAAGTGCTCGATCAGGCTCACACCCACCGGATCATTGATAAAGCAGCACAGCACTCGCTCACGAAATACGTCGGCCGGTCCCATGCCATCGGGGAACGTGTGGCCCGTCCATCCGGAGTGCCGATCCTGGATGTGCTCAGCTCGCTGTAGGAAGTAGGGGATCCACCCGATGTCGCCCTCGGTGAGCGAGAACGTGAGGTCGGGGAATCTCCACCAAAAATCGGCCCACATAAGGTCGCCCAACGAGTAGATCGACATCGCCGACGACAAGCCCATGGTCACCGAGGCTGGGGCATCAGACGAGGTCGAAACTGTGCGTGATGACGAACCCACATGCAGGCAGAGGACAGTTCCCTCTTCGGAGCACGCCGCAAAGAGGGGATCCCAATGGCCAGAGTGGATGGATGGCATCTTCAGCGCAACCGGGTTCTCCGAGAAGGTGGCTGCCCGGCATCCTTTCGCGGCGAGACGGCGAACTTCCCGAGCTGCCAGCTCGACGTCGAACAGAGGCAGAACGCCGCAGGGAATGAAGCGGTCCGGATAGGCGGCGCACCACTCATCGATGTGCCAGTCGTTATAAGCCTGGATCATCACGAGGTTGACATCTCGGTCCGGTCCCTCGTTCAGTACTTGGCCCGAGAAACCAGTCCAGTTCGGGAAGTTCAACCCAGCCAGAACACCACCAGCCGACATATCCCTCACTCGCTCATGTACCTCGTAACAACCCCGGCGCATCTCTGAGTAATTGGAAGGGTTAACATTGAACATTTCCCGGGGCTTGCCCGCAACAGCGTTGAGACCCAGATTCCGTCCCTTCTTATCCCCGTACCACCACTGTTGAAAACCCTGTTCGTCAGTCTTTACCCGCGGGGCGAGGTCACGGTACTTAGCCGGCACGTGACCCTCGAACATGTCAGCGGGCTCGGCAATGTGGTCATCCACACTGATAAGGATCATGTCGTCAGCGTGCATGTGCGCCCCCTGTCGTTGTCGTCGCCGGTGACCTCATGTTCTAGCAATCGCGATGCGAACTTCAGTAACGTCGAGATGTAAATTTGTCGGTGCTTTCTGCAGACTGTACGTCTTGGCTTGAGTACGCACAACACCGTATCGACGACGTGGGTACCGCCGAGCGCGGTGGTGAGCCGGTATTTCGGCGGTTCCGAAATCTCCGAGGACGCGTCCATGCTTTCGGCGCGCATGCCCTACGACCTGACCATCGGCACATCCACACCGATTTCGCTGCCGGTGGCCATTGAGATCGAGCCACTTTTTCCTCTCAGTTTCAAGGGGCGCCGGGGTGCGTGCATGGTGCGGCGCTGGCCGGCACATTCGACATGGTGCTCACCGCCGCCCACACGATCGCCGGGGCGGCTGGCCCGACGCTCCCGCTTGCTGTGACGCTCAAGCATCCGGCGCTGATTAACCAACCAGCAATCTTTGAGGCGTGGGTCACGCACACCGAGGGTCGTGGCACCTTTAGCCGTGGTCGGCTCGTCCAGGCCGGCGTCGTGACGGTGGAAGCCGAGGGCGTATTCCTCGCCGCAGGCCATTCGACCATTGAGGCCATGAACAAGAGGGCATAAGACCCTCCCCGATGAACCCGACGCGTAATTGGTCCGAATCATTCAGGTTGGAAATTTGACACGGAAACTATGTCCAAGCAGTGACCTACTCCTCTCATAAGGATCGACTCGTACAACGGTCGCAGAACGGCCACCACGCCAAAGGATCATTTGGATGGAGGCAGCTGCGGAGCGGGCGAAGCGGGGTGATACGTTCCAGAAAGAATGTTGGAGAATGATCGGAGGGTCGGATGTCGAGTGAGTTGACCGAAATAGCGGGAGGCTTGGGTTTCCTCGAGGCGCCAAGATGGCACGAAGGCGAACTTTGGTTCTCTGATTTTCATTCACGCACCGTCACAAGCATGAACTCAAAGGGCGATTTCCAGCGACGCGCCTATATCGCCGGGCAGCCATCCGGGCTCGGATTCAACACCGACGGCTCATTTCTCGTGGTGTCTACTCACGATCGTCACCTCTACAGGTGCATCGCTGACGCCAAGGAACTCTTCGCGGATTTGAGCACCGTACATCGCGGCGGTCTCAACGATATGTTTGTAGATAGCAAGGGACGAGCGTACGTCTCTGCCTTCCCTGAGCCCGTGATTGGGCCGGATGACGGATCTCACATGGCGGATCCGACTGTTCCCCTCTTTCTGGTTCAGCCCGACGGCGGCGCAGACATTGTCGCAGAAGGCCTCCAGATCCCAAATGGGATAGGCCTGACCGCGGACGGCTCCACCCTCGTTGTCGCCGAAACCCTCGGTAATCGACTGACTGCATTTAAGGTCGCCGGAGATGGAACCTTAAGCGACCGCCGACTCTTCGCTGACGTCGGCGAGCGGGCGCCGGATGGCATATGCCTCGACGCCAACGGAGGCGTATGGTTTGGCAGCTTCTCCACGTCGGAGTTCGTGTTGGTAGAAGACGGCGGTCGTATCGCCCAAGTCATCGAGACTCCAGGCAAATTGGCAGTGGCATGTGCGCTGGGCGGGGCAGACGGTCGGACCTTGTACTGCATCACGGTCGACAAAGCGACCTTTGATTTCTACCAGGGCCACGGTACCGGCAGTATCGAGATGTGCCACGTGGATATCCCGGCCATTGGCGCTTGATTGCTCCGTCGACTCCGGATTGGTAGGTCACACTACACACACCTGCGGTGGTCAGCGTGTGTGGCTATGAGTCGCCGCCGATGGCGACAGCAGTCAGAAAAGTATCGACGGTTAAACGTCTTGCGGGATGTCGTCAGCATCCTCGGCCGGATCCCACAGCCCCACACCCATGATCGACGACCACCAACCATCGTGAGACCCCCTGGAGCACATACTTGGACAGCACTATTCAGCTGGTAATCAAATGCGACGAGCATCTCCTCAGTCTGTTGGGAATAGACGGTCCGTCGAACTCCTCATGCTCAAAAGCATTACCAGCGTTGTTACAGCAGCGGGCGCTATCACACCAGCGATATCGCCTGCTCCGGACAGTTCTGGACTGCAAGTTCGGCGTCTTGTATCTGCTCGGGATTCAAGTCCTCCGCAATCGCCGTGCCGAGTCCAGCTTCGTCAGCACTGAACAACTCGGGTACCAGACTGTAGCAACGCCCATGCCCTGTGCACAATGAATAATTAATCCGGATCTTCATACACAACTCCTTTGCGGCAATCTCGTTCCAACGACGAAGAGAGGGTTATGAACTCCTCCGTTCACTGAGATCCTTCCGTGCCGGGAATCCGAGACTAGCTCTAAAGGTGCCATTGACGGCGCCGTTCCCGCCTCATAACGACGAGATCGAAGCAGGGCATGGCTGACCCCGGTCCAACGTTGCCAATCTGAGACATGACCACTACATCGACAGGTCCCATGCGATCAAGAACGCTTTCCACTGGTCTAAATAGAGAGGTCGGCCTCAGCACATTCCCGCGTGAGGCGGTGCTGAAAGGCGGGCGGATGCTGAAGTTTGGAATCAGATGCGAATCTCTAATGCTTTCTCCAGGGTGGCACATGCCACTCGGCCCGTTGTCCAAAGTTGACAAGTCCGGATTCATGATTTCCACTTGCTTTCGTCCATTCGCCATCCGAAGAGCACAATGTAGTTTGATCGATTCCCCCCATCCGTTGCCAGGTCGCCGCCAGCAAAACGAACTCGTAGTCTTTGAGTGCAACGGCACGGTGGTCCCTCAATCTCCGTAGAGTGCTGTCTGCCCTAGCCGATCGATGGTTCAAGGCTGTACGCAGTCACTATATATCGTCGCTCGGGATCGAGCTTTGACGATCAAATAACCAATACAACCCGCCGTGCGGCGGCACAACGTCGCAGTTGCTCGTTCAGGGTTTCGCCATCAGCGTGGTCAACGTGCGACATTCACTGCGGCTACCCGGAACGTTGGCATTAACCAAGGACGCGTGAGCCACCATTTCGCCTCACCATTTCGCGCGTCGGAGCGATGAGCCGATCACTACAGATTCTCTAACTTGCCGGCATCACGTGATGGGACATATCACCAGCGAATCGGGTGTATGCCATCCGGCGCCGCCAGGTCCAGGAATCGCCAACCTGCTCGAAGTCGTCCTCGTACCATCCTGAAAAGATGCATCGGACATCCGTCTCAATCAGCTGGAAAACGAGAACGGACGTCCACGCGCTCGCCCGATCTCCCCCTTCTTCAACTTCCAACATGATATTTGGATTCGCATGAGTCGTGTGCGGCGTCCCATCGGGGTAAATCTTCAGCCGTTCGGAAAAGAACTTCGCGATATCTCGCCCCGCTAGCGACAGGCTCAAGCTCGGAATCACATATTCACCATCACGAAATAACTCTCCCACTGCCTGGAAATCGCCGTCGTCCACCAGCTTCGAGTACCGATAGATCGAGTTGAGGATACATACTCGTGGTTCCACGATTGCTCACCTTCCCTGGCGTAATCCGAAGCCGCTCCTGGCGCCTCAACTGGCGGGTCGAGCGCCATGCTAACGAGTGGACGCACAGCACCCCTCCGACGCCCAATGCCAACTGCTCCGCACAGCCGATTGGCTTACTATTTCAGCCTTGCCCGGCACTCCTCAAGTCGGTCTGTGTCCATGGTGCGCACCACGTCTTCGCTCGAATGGATGGCAAGGACTTGGAAGCCCCTGGCAATCTCCTCGTACCGGACGTGGCGCGCTCCATCACACGAATGGCTACAGTGATTCGGATCGTTTCAACAAGCGCTGACGCATCTCGAGCAGGTGCGCCACACTGGCGCATCCCACTCCCCGAACAATTGGAGGATGAACGGAATGGCCAAAATATTGGCTGTGCTGTACGACGATCCGGTCAGCGGCTACCCGACCACGTATACACGTGATCTCATCCCCACAATCTCGTCGTATCCTGACGGCCAAACGGCCCCGTCGCCCCGTCAGATCGACTTCATCCCCGGCCAGTTACTGGGGAGCGTGACCGGTGAGTTGGGCCTTCGAAGCTTCCTCGAGGGAGCCGGTCATACCTTAATAGTAACTTCCGACAAGGATGGACCCGAGTCTGTGTTCGAGAGAGAGCTCCTGGACGCCGATGTGGTGATCTCTCAACCCTTTTGGCCTGCGTACTTGACCGCCGAGCGGATCGCCAAGGCGCGCAATCTCAAGTTGGTCATCACCGCCGGCATTGGCTCCGATCACGTCGACCTCGAGGCGGCCATCGCACGGGGACTCACCGTGGCGGAAGTGACCTATTCCAACAGCATCAGCGTCGCTGAGCATGTAGTCATGATGATCTTGGCACTTGTTCGGAACTATCTTCCGTCCTACGGTTACGTGTTGAGAGGCGGTTGGAACATCGCTGATTGCGTTGAACGCTCCTATGACCTTGAGGGAATGGCCGTCGGGACCGTTGCGGCAGGTCGGATAGGTCTTGCCGTTCTGCGGAGACTACGAGGCTTCGATGTCGAGCTGCATTACACCGATCGACACCGACTCCCGATTGACGTGGAGCGCGCTCACGGCCTGACGTTTCATCCGACTACCGCCGAAATGGTGCCCAACTGCGACGTCGTAACGGTCAACGCACCACTTCACCCCGAAACGGAGAACCTATTCGACGATGCATTGATATCTACGATGAGGCGTGGTGCCTACATCGTGAACACCGCGCGGGCAAAGATCTGTAATCGTGACGCTATCGTTCGGGCACTAGAGAGCGGTCAGATCGCCGGATACGCGGGTGACGTTTGGTTTCCGCAGCCGCCCCCAAAAAACCATCCCTGGAGGACCATGCCCCATCACGCAATGACGCCCCACATCTCGGGATCGTCTCTTTCAGCCCAAGCCAGGTATTCGGCTGGCACGAGGGAAATCCTCGAATGCTGGTTCGACGACCGGCCGATTCGGGACGAGTACCTTATTGTGAACGCCGGTCAGCTCGCAGGAGCGGGAGCGCACGCCTACAGCGCGGGAGACTCAACGAGTGGCTCCGAGGAGGCTGCGGAGTTCGAGCGCTAGGGAATCGCTTACCTTGCCGGGGTGCTGACCAACTGTCGTTTCTCGATAGTTGGTCAGACAAAGCGCATCGACTAGCTTAGAGCGCCTTGACACCCGCCTCGGCCACTTCCTGGTCCTGTTCAACGGTCCCACCGCTTACCCCGATCGCTCCGATGACTCGTCCGTTGCGAACCAACGGGATGCCGCCAGCAAAGATGATCAACTTGCCGTCATTACTCGCGTGTATCCCAAACAGCGGCTGATTAGGTTGTGCGACGCCGCCAAGGGTACGCGTCTCCATGTCGAAGGCCCGAGCCGTATAGGCCTTGTTCTGGGCGATGTCGATGGATCCCAGCCAAGCGCCATCCATACGGGCAAACGCGGTGAGATTGTTTCCCTCGTCGACCACGGCAATATTCATCGGGACCTGAATCTCTTCGGCCTTCTTACGAGCCGCAGCGACGACCGACTGCGCCGCCTCGAGTGTCATTCCCTTCGTCCCCTTCCCCATATCGGCCTCCTTTTCCACTTGGATTGGCTCCCCGACGCCTACAGCTAGAACGGGCTCCATCATCAAACGCACGTACGGAGTCATGAACAGGGCAGACAATTTGTGTCCAGCTTCCCGCATGAGTGGGCCGGAGGCGTGCCGTTCTGATCCAGCGGCAGTGAAGTACTCGTACATGACGTAGCGGCCCGGGGTGTCCAATCGGTGCACCGTGTAGGTCTTGACGTCGCCGGTGGGAAACTCCTCCTGTTCCATGGCGGCGAAGATGTCCGCCATGGCCAGCTCGGCCTTCTCCGCTTCGAGTGGGTGCGCCTGGAAGGTGAATACCACGGCTACGTCGTTCGCCGATGGTTTGAAATTGGGATCTCTATATCCGGCAATGGGTTCGCCAATGCCTGCAGCGTGGAATGGCTCCATGACCACCCGGTCATACGGTTTGACCATGAGCGAGGTGAGCTGGGCGCCGGCCTTCATCATCAACGGACCCGCAGAGTGTCGTTCCGATCCAGCGGCAGTGAAGTACTCGTACATGATGTACGTACCGGGCTCATCGACAACCCGGTGCACCGTGTAGGTCTTCACGTTTCCGGTGGAAAACTCCTCCTGCTCCATGGCATTGAAGATGTCCGTCATGGCGCTATCCGTAGCATCCATGTTCGTTTCATCAACCCAGAACGTGAACACACATCCGACATCAGTGCTCATCATCGGTCCTTACCTCCGCGGCTCTAATTGACCTTTAGAGAAACTTTAACGCATGACTCGGCCTGGTTTAGCGTCGGGAAGCCGAATAAGCGACGCTGAGTCGTACCCGCTACGCCCGTCGAGCGGCGGGCGCCGCTTGGACACGTGAGATTTCGAGCGTCCAGTCTCAGATCGAAAGCCTCCCGGCTGAGGAACCTCTACGATGAGATGAGAGATATTGGCGATTCACACGCGTCAACGGAGCGAGGCCATCCGACTCACTGGTCTCAGACTTATGGGTTTCGATTGGGGTAAGTCGCGCCCATAACAGAAAGGAAAGCGAATGTCAGAAGCCGACCTGCCGTATCAAATAATGGACGCTGATAATCATTTCAACGAGCCGCCGGACTGCTACGAGCGCTACATAGATCCGCAACAGCAGCATCTGGCGATCCGCTACGTGAAGGATGCCCACGGCCAATCCATGCAGCTTTTCGCCGGCCGTCCTTCGAAGTTTACCGGGGATCAGATCGTTTTTTCGGCCGACACCCTGAAGGAAATGCTCGGTACAGACCCCACCGGGGAGGACAATCCCGTTGAGACGCCCGGTATCTTCCTGAATCGACTGAACTCTCTGAAGGGTCTCAACGACACCGAGAGGAAAGAGCTGCTTGAGCAATTCCGGGAGCAGCGAGAATCATACGGAAATCGTGACCTTCGCCTAGCCCTCATGAACGAGCAGGGCATCCAGGCGGCCCTGATGTTTCCGGCTTCCGCTCACGACATCGAATATGAGTTCGCCGACAACGTGGACGCAATCTACGCGAACGTGCGGGCCTTCAACCGCTGGATGCACGAGGAAGTAGGTTTTGCCTACGAAAGTAGATTGTTTCTCCCACCCTATTTGCCGTTGGCGGATGTGGATTTGGCGTTAAGAGAGCTGGAAACACTTCTCGCCCAGGGTGCTCCAGTCATACAGATAAAATCTGGGCATGCTCATGGAGGACGCCACAACCCATACGGTGGCCGCTCTGTAGCCGACCCCATCTATGACCCCATTTGGGCTCGGATCAACGAATCAAACACGCGAGTCGCTGTCCACCTCGGCGGGACCGACTATCAAAAATACGGAGCTGACTGGTCGGAGGACCCCGAGGTCACCTTCGGGCAATTCGATGCATTTCAATGGATGATGTACTGGGGAGACCGACCAGCGATCGAGTTGACGTCGGCTTTAATCCTTCACAATCTCTTCGGAAGGTTCCCGAACATTCGCGTCTGTTTGTCAGAACAAGGAACGGTCTGGCTCCCTTACACGCTGCGAAAGATGGACCACGCGTTCATGATGGGGCGAAAGGCCAAGTGGAGTTCAACTGGGCGACTGGACCGGCGGCCTTCGGAGATTTTCAGGAGTCATTTCGTCGTCGCGCCGTTTCCAGAAGAGAATGTGAGACGAGTGGTTGATGAGGTAGGCATCACACCCATCGTGTTCGGTTCCGATTTCCCACATGGCGAAGGGCTGGCGTGGCCGAAGCAGTACGTACCGGAACAGCTAGCCGGGTTTACCGAGGAAGAGAAGAGGACCATCATGCGAGACAACCTCGCAAACTTCCTCGATCTGCCCGTCTAGGCATGAGATGAGCCAGACTCCGCGGGGCGATCATACGTCTTGCCCGCACCACACACCTTCAGGTTCGCCGGAACTGCCTGAAGGTGTGCGGCGTGATCTCAGCTGAATGAGGTCGCCACGTCTTCATGCTGATCGATGAAACCGGCCACAGCCTTGGCGAGGTCGTCTGGCTGCTCGGCGGTGATGGCGTGGCCGGCGCCCTCGAGAATGGTTAGAGATGCGTTGGGAATCTCGGCCTCGTAGGCCCGACCATGCTCGACATCGACCAGGAGGTTGGCACTCCCCCATACGACGTGCGTTGGGACGGTGATTCGGCCAAGCCTCGAGAGCAATTGGAGGTCGTAAAACGCGGGAGGGGCCCAGCCGATGCGGGCTGCGGCGTGGACGTTCGTGAAGAAGCGCTCGTTAGCGGCGTCCTCCGGAAAATCGGGCATGAGTTCCTGCGCCAAGGCGCCCTCCGGCTCGACGAAGAGCAGCTCCCGCACTTCTCGGCGTCCGCCGAGTGGATTCGGGGCTGCCGCGTCGAAGAATCGGGCCGTCGGATGGTCCTCGACCCGCAACCCGAAGGCGTTGATGAGCGTCAGCGTCCCGAGCACATCGGGGCGATGCACTGCCAGCTCTGCTGCGATCCATCCACCCAGTCCAGTCCCGACGATGTGGGGACGACCCAGTGACAACGCGGCGAGCAGGTCAGCGAACACGAGGACGTAGTCCTCGATGCCTGCCACGGCCGCCAGCTCCTTTAGATCATGGAATCCCGGTAAAGCTGGGGCGTAGATCGCATGGGAGGCGGACAATAGGTCCAGCACTCTCGGCAGGGCACCATCGGACGTCACCAGGTCGAAGAATACGTCGTGCAAGTAGACCACGGGCTCGCCCGCCCCAAATTGTGCTAGCGAGACAGCCAGCAGTGGTGTCTCGACTGTCGACATCTTCGTGCTCACTTCGAGGCCATCCCTGTTGCTAGCTCGGACTGCGTTCGGTTGGGATACCGGTGATCTAGGTATTCGTCCATCTCCCCTCGCACTATCGGCATGACCTTTTCGGCGAACATCTTCATGCTCCGAGTAACCATGTCATGGGGCATCGACCCCCATTGGAAAGCCATGACGACGTTGCCGATCTCGAAAGCCTTCAGGCGTTCGATCATTCGTTCGGCCACGGTCTCAGGGGTACCCATCAGCGGGGGCTCGCCCGGCATAGGTTGGGCGGTGTAAGTCTCGCGTGTTTGGCGTTCCCAGGCTGCCAATTTGTCGGGTGGGAGATGCCCCGGCGGGTAGAAAGTCTTGGCCGGACCGCCGAAGCCTCGGGTCAGGTACCCACCGTATGCGGCGTGCGCGCCGAATTCGGCGAGTGCCTGCTCGTCGCTGTCCGCCACGTGGATGTGGGTGAGCCATCCGATCTTCGCGGGGTCGTACTGACGTCCATAACGCTCAGCTGACTTGCGGAAGAATTCACACTGGCCGGCAAAGTCAGCAAGACCAGTATTGACGTTCACACCCATATAGCCAAGGTCCTCCCGGGCACACATCTCGAGTGTCGTGGGGCTTCCCACCCCGCAGACCCAAATGGGCGGGTGCGGTTGCTGGAGTGGCCGCGGCCAGGGATTCACGCAATCCAACTGGTAGTACTGGCCGTCCCAACGGAACGGGCCCGGCTCTGTCCAAGCCCGGCGGGCAAGCGCCAAACCCTCGGCGAACTGTTCGCGTGCGATGGTGGGGGCCTTGGCGAAGTTGTAGTACTCGGGCCCACCTCCAACGACAAATCCTGCCTCTAACCGTCCGTTGCTCAGGAGGTCGATCATCGTGTATTCCTCGATGGAGACCAACGGGTTGGAACGCAACGGGAGCGCGTTGCCAAAAACGGCAATCCGGGCTCTTGTGGTTCGCTGCGAAATGGCGCCAGCCATAACGTTGGGACTTGGCATCGTTCCGAACGGCGTCTGGTGGTGTTCGTTAACCGCAACACCGTCAAAACCCACCTCGTCCGCCAAGGCAGCCTGATCCACATAGTCCCGATAGTTCGAGGCCATGACTGCAGGGTCACATTCGGAATTCGGCAGGGTGCACCACCCCACCCCATAGTCTTCGATGGCTTTTTGCGCGTCAAGACCTTGGTAGGTCATGTAGTGGAACGTAAAGAATCGCATGGCACTCCCGGAACTCGGCGATTTTGTCCAAGCTAATCCACCTCAAGGCTGGTGGGCGGCCCTGGTGACCAACCGCGCACCACCAAACATGATCGTAACTGAAATCATGTCTTTCTCGGGGCGACGACTCAACTCACCACTTCGCCACTAGCGCCTCTTCCTTGGACCACGCGATTTGGAGCGGCCATCCCGCAGATGATGCGAAGGAGGCGGACTCGGTTGGCCCACATTTCGGCACGCCGACCAATCGACAGGTGTCATCAGCCCAATCAATCGTCCACCACATCGCCAGTCCAGCGTCGTAATAAAAAGGCTCCGATTTTTGCCGGATCGGCCGACGTGTAATCCCGTCGCGGGCACCCAATGCTGTAGAAGGCTGCGGAAAGATCCACGACGGGTCATTCTACGTAATGAACTCGCTGTTCCTCAACATCGGGAACCATCCGACTGCCTCGTCGGCCACATGAGAGCATAGGGGGACTGTCTTAGGTCGAACAAATCCATCCGAGGAGTCCGAGCGGCCGAGCAATGACTTCGCGGATAAGCCTTGAGCGTATTCCTGTAATGACTTTAGCCGTGACAACAGCGACCCGAGCGGCGTACGTTGAGCGGCGCTTCAAGACCCTGACGACGTCCATTGCTTCAACGATTTCGGCAAAAGCGTTTCGCGCCACGCCAGGACCTCTGGGACAGTCGAGCCGGCTGGTTGCGCCACTCAAGTCTTCGCCCGGCCACCCAACATCAGCCGCCTTCGTGCTCACGAGCCTTGCCCCAAAAAGACGCGTGTCGCGCCAGCCGCGAGGCCAACAGGAGCTAAACCTCCCATTCCAACGGCAAGTTCTCCATTGCCAATACGCCCCGGTGATAAAGGATGCGCTCATCTTGGACTACCCGATAGTCCGGAATGGCCTCGTGCCATAACTCGAGCCCAACCTCGAGTTCGTGACGAGCAAGATGCGAGCCCAGACAGCGGTGAGGACCAGCACCAAACGCGACATGTCGGTTGTTGGGTCGGTCGAAGTCGACAGCCATGGGGTCGGGGAACTCGGTGCTGTCCCGATTCGCGTTCGAGATCAAGATTTTGATCCGATCGCCCTCGTGCATTTGGGAACCACCGACTTCGATGTCCTTGGTAACGCGACGTTGCGGATTCGCCACCGAGAATCTCCGGAGGAACTCCTCGATCGCCGAGTGAATAACCGTGGGTTCCGCCACGATGCGATGGCGGAGGTCAGGGTGGTCAGCTAGGTAACGAAGGGACCATCCGATGTTCGAGGGAAGGGTGTCGAGGCCACCCAGGAAGACGGTCGAGGCAAGGTTGACTGCGACATCGAGTTCAGCCAACTCGCCGTCGATGGTGCCGGTGGCGATAGCGCTTAGCAGATCCTCTGCAGGGTCTGACCGCTTGAGCTCGATCTGTTCTCGCACGATTCCTCGGATCCTGTTCCATGCCACCTCCCGCTCGGCCGGACTGTTGTGCAGATAGGTGTGAGCACATTGACGGAACTCCTCACTCCGGCCTTGTGGCAGACCGAAAAATGCCGTGAAGATTGCGATCGGGTACTTGCGAGCAAAGTCGGCGACGGCATCGCAGTGCCCGCTGGAGGCGAACGAGTCGATCAACTCCTTGCACACCACACGCATGTTCTCTTCGAGCGGCGCCACTTTGGCGCTGGTCATACTAGGCAACAAGATGCCGCGATACTTCTGAAGCTCGGGCGGGTCGGAGAACGATGGCAAGAGAGGCTGCTCCATCTCATAGCCCTCAGGAGTCTGGTTGACCGAGGAGAATGTCCCGGGATCCTGCAAGATCCTCCGAGTGTCCGCAAAGCGTGTGACCACCCAGGCACCGCCGTCAGCTTCAGTCCAGAACGGAGCAGACTCAGAAAATCCAGCGTGATAAACGAAAGGGTCGTCCTCGACAAACGATCCCCCCTCTTCGAATTCTCTTGCTGGCGACTTGGCTATCGACATTCTCTTTCTCCCCTTCAGTCCCACATAGTGATCTCGTAGACGAGCGTCATCGTATGATTGGACACCTCCAGTGCTGCCGGCAGCCGAGTTTATCGACCGTTAGGAAAGCCCGTGGCGGAAAGTGGACACGGCATCGCAGTCGCTTAGGGAAGACTTCCTCCAGCAACCCGCCCGATCCTTTGGGCCTCCAGATCATTGCGAAGTGGAGTCGAGATGCACATCGGGACAGTAATTCCTCAAACCGAAATAGGCTCCGATCCAGATCGGGTGGCAACCTTCGTCAGAACTGCCGAAGAACTAGGTTATTTTCACGTCTTGGCGTACGACCACGTGCTTGGCGCGCATCCAGATCGAGAACCGCCACTGTGGGGCCCTTACAATCATGAGACGACGTTTCACGAACCGCTCGTTCTGTTCGGCTACTTGGCGGCTCTAACAAATACCATCGAGCTGACGACGGGCGTGATGATTCTGCCGCAGCGCCAAACGGCCCTTGTGGCCAAGCAGGCTGCCGAAGTCGATCTGCTCTCACGGGGCCGCCTGAGACTGGGCATCGGTATAGGCTGGAACGCAGTCGAGTATCTGGGGCTCGGCCAGACATTCACGGACCGAGCCGACAGGCTCGAAGAACAGGTAATGCTGCTCCGGCGACTGTGGAGTGAGCCTCTCGTAGACTTCAAGGGGGCCTGGCACCATATCGACCGAGCAGCCGTGGCACCCCGCCCACTACGGAGAATTCCGGTCTGGTTTGGGGGCTTTTCCCAACCGGCGTTTCGTCGGGCAGCACGCCTCGGCGATGGGTTTCTCGTTTTCACTGATCCCGAATCGACTGTCGGCACACTCCGCAACAATCTTGATCGGCTGGGGCGTGATCGTTCCACCTTCGGCATCGACATTGCAGTTAGTTTTATGCCCGATGATCGCCGATCTTGGGCAGCGGATTTCGAGCGCTGTATCCAGCTAGGTGCAGACAGAATCACTCTGAATGTCCTGGGCTTTGATCTTGATTCCCACAACGATGCAATCGAAAAGTATTGGTCGTGGATCACGACCAACTACGGCGAGGTCATCACTAGACCCTCATCGTCGTCCTGAACGACGAAGAATCCCAGGGCTGGAGGTTCTCCGCACTTGGCGCTTGCGAGGCGACTTCCAGCGTGCCATCGAGGAGCCGCTTCGTCTACAGGAATCAGATGAGAACCGACGGCAGGTTCGTGGCGAGTTGGCGATCTGAAAAAGTGGAGTGACATATAGCTCTTCAATAGCGCCAAGCTGTTCAGCCAAGTTCTCGTTCACCACTGAACACCCCTCGAGATCCAGGGTTGAACATTGTCCAACCGTAGGAACTGGACAATTAGACATCTGGGCCGGTAGCAATCCCATTCAGACCCGGGCTATCGCCATCGTTCGCTCAATGGCGTTTCCCTCTGGGATAATGACTATGGGTTTCTGCTAATCGAATGGCCGCCTGCGGGAAGTCAGGAAAGCTTCATTGACAGTTACCTCAGGGAAAGTGGCCGTTGTTATCGCGCCGCATCGCTGGATAGGTCGAGCCATCGTATCGTGCTTGCATTCGCAAATGAAGGCTTTCGAGTCGCCGTGTTGGACATCGGTCGTCGATGGCTGTCCACAGATCGACAACCCGGGCGCTGAGGCCACGTTCGCAGAGATCCACGACCGAGGGGCACCGGGCTTTCGTTGCCTTGTGATGTGGCTTCGACGAGCGGCTTTCAGGATTTCGGGATCTGGTCGAAGACCGGTGGAGCGGGGTGGGGATCCTTGTCAACTCCGCCGGCAATATCGTCGGCCTGGCACCATCTGCGATGTGACGGACGAGCTGTAGAACTCGTAATGATTTTCGCCATTCGCAGGTCGATGGTAGCGCGGATGGACGATCTATCAACCGACGAGCGTCTTTTCCTCTACGCTTAGCGGTGGCTTAGCCGCAGAACCATACCGCCTCGACTCATGGGAAGTCGTCACAGAGGCTGTCCGAGTACGTGTCTCATCGAGAGCGTCTTCGCGAACCCTGGACGCACCTTTCCGTCAGAGACCCTGGGGGGCTCGGCACGCGATCAGCTATCCAACTGACCAACAATTGCTCTTGCACCTCAGACGAAACAAAGGGGATTACCATGAGTACAGCCACACGGTCGCCCATCCGGGCGATTGACCTGCAGAACGATCGCATCCTCGACCATGATCCATTCGAGGCCTTGGATTCGTGGCGCGAGAGCCCCCCATTTTGGTGTGAGGATTTCGGAGGGTTCTGGGTGGTCACCCGTTTCGAAGACTGCCGCGATCTTCTCCAGGATGCCGAGACATTCGCATCTGGGATGGGCACAACCGTACCGGCTGTCGAGCTAGCCGACCTCCTTCTTCCCTCCTTCGTCAACCCTCCATACGTCCAGAAGCTGCGAGCCATCGTGCTGCCTCACATGACACCCAAGTGCATCAATGCGCTCGAGCCGAAGATGCGACAGGTCTGCAATGACTTGATTTCGAGTTTCCGTGATCAGGGCTCCTGCGACATAATCCGATCTTTCGCTCGTCAATACCCAATCAGAGTTTTCTCCGACCTCTTCGGGCTCCCCAGTGATCGCCAAGAAGAATTCCGTGACCATGCGGAAACCTTCCTTCACGACTGGGAACGCCAGGCGGAGGCATGGGTGTCCATCCGCGACATCGTCAGGGAGCAGCTTGAGGAGAAAAGAAAGCACCCTCGCGACGATCTCCTGAGTGCCATCGCGTGCGGACGGATTGATGATGCTCTAATCGATGTGGACTCAGCGGTGAACCTGGCCTCAACGGTATTTCTCGGGGGACTGGACACCCTGCCTTCGAACATCGGTTGGTCCTTCCGATATCTGGCCGATCACCCGGATGCCCGAAGGCGCATCGTCGAGGATCCTCAAGTGGTCCCCCGAATGGTCGAGGAATTCCTCCGACTCTGGACCGTCACGGCAAAAGAACCTCGCAAAGCGACCCGCGATATCGTTTTTAAGGGCGTTCAAATGTACGAGGGCGACCGAGTTCAAGCGCTCATTGGGGTGGCAAATCACGATGGCGCTGAGTTCGAGGATCCACTCACGGCCAACTTCGATCGTCGGATCAACCGTCATATTGCGTTTGCAGCTGGACCGCACAGATGCCTCGGGTCGCATTTGGCGCGGCATGAGCTTGAGGTAGCTCTTGAGGAATGGCACAAGGTTCTTCCCAACTACCGAATCGTTCCTGACACCAAGCTGTTCTACGACGGAGGAGGCATTTTCGCCATTGACAACCTGCCGTTGGAGTGGGCGGTCTGAGTTCAGCCATCCATACTCGAGGACGAGGACATTTGCTGGGAAGTTGTCGACGAGTGTGAGCCGCGATTGGGAGGACCCGGCCATAAATAGATTGAATCTCTAAAACACCATCGGGAGAGACCACGTCGCCTCGATCGCAACCCGCCTGCCGGTTGCTGAAATCCTCGAGGGCGCATTTAAGCCAAACAACTTTGGACAAAGGATCGGCGCAGTCAACCGACATGGAGGTTGCCGTCAGCCTGTACCGAACGATTTTCCGAACTCGGCCCCCTCCAATCAGTATTCGGTTCGTCACCTTCGCTTTTTGGCCGATCACTTACCGTGGCTTCGAGCTAATCCTGAACGCGTCGCGTCGCGTCGTGGTCCGTCGGCGTGACTACTCGATCGCCCGAGCATCACTGAATCGTGTGCGTTACCGGGGCGACACTGTCAAGTGGGACGATCCGTAAATTGAACGTTGATCCAACGATCAACGATGAGCTTGCATTTGCTCGAGCCTCGGCTTCCCATACGCGTATGGAGAGGATTAGCGATTTCCATGTTGCGGCTAACCCGTGCCCGTCGGCAGAGGTTGTGGCCCAGAGTGATACACCACTGGGACCCGCGAGAATCGCGGATCCCAGTGGTGCTCTTTAGCCAGCCGGGGGGAGAGCCGGCTCTCAGACAGGTGCGCTAGCCGACACACTTCACCTTGTTGGCTGCCGTATCCAACAAGTCGACATACTTGCCGTCCTCGATGAGTTTTCCGTTCTTGTAGTGGTACAGAGCCGTACACGGATTCGAGACACGAGATGCCACGCCGCCCAGCACGTTTCCAGGCTTCGTGTAGCTCAGCGGGATCGTCATCCCGTAGGTGTTGATGCTCGGAGCAGTCGAGAGATACGTGAGCAGAGCGGACGCTGTCGGGTGCGACACGTTCTTCGCCCATCGCTGCACGATCTTGGCTGCCAACCATGCGGTGCTCAAGTCGGTTGAATAGTAGTCGGACCCCGGTGCATACTTGTTCACGTCAGCGACAAACATCTTGTACCCAGCGGACGATATGTTGTACGGCGTTTCAACATAAGCGTTCGTTGGGTTACCGAAGTTCGCTTTGATCGTGTCTGCGTCCCACGTCGTGCCGTTGTACTCGACTGGTTCTTTGAAGCCTTGCTCGAGTAGAGCCTTGCCGAGTCGAATTCCAACGGCGGTGGTGTCTCCGTCAACTAAGAACCCGCCGTCAGCGACGACCTGTGAGGCATAGGGCGACATGTCCGCCGCGGAATATGGAATGTAGACGGCTCCCGAGACGTGTCCGCCAACCGGGGTCACCAAGGACTGAACGAGTGGCGGATACTCACGACCTGCCGGAACGTCGATGGTCGCGATGACCACATTCTTCATGTGGAAATCAGTAACCCCGAGAGCTGCGCCCGCAGCCGGGTCCAGGGATCCCGCGTTGAACGGAAAGACTTGCGGTGACTTGTAATCCTCCGCACAGAAGTACTGGTCACCGAGCGAAGCCATATGGGCGCTCGCAAGGGTCTGGAGCAACTGTGATCCGCAAGTAGAAGTGTTGCCAATGACAGCCAGAACGTCGGGATTGGAGGTCGCTTGCTGAGCGCACTGCGTGGCTTGGTTTGGGTTGCCCTGGTCATTGCAATCCACGATTTTAAGTGGATGTCCGTGTATGCCACCACTGGCGTTGATCGCCTTGCTGATCGCAGGAAGATATTTCCCCGCAGGCGTAGCACCTGCCTCGGTGTAGTACAGCTCGTAGGTACTCCCCTTGACACCGGATGCGCCTGCTGGGCTCGTGGGCAGCAAGAAGGCTGCACCCGCCATGCACAACGTGACCGCCACGCAGCATGGCCTCCACAACGATCGGATCGCTCGTTTCACTGTTCCCCCCTGTCTTTGCACGTCCCGACGGGATCTCCATCGCGACGACTGGTCTCGTCGGAATAGTCGCCGGGGCGGACCATGAGCATCTCGACCTCCGGCAGCTGTACTGTAACATTTCCTTAATTTCAATTGTCGATGGTCAAGATGGAATTCTCCCAACCATGTCGTTCATGCGTGACGCACAGCTTCTCCGTAACCTCGCCGACGATCTAGTCAGATTGGTACCGAGATTCAGGAGTCCCTCGTAATCGACTGCGATCAGACCTTCATACCAATCTGCGTCCGCCACGCGCAGAAACGGCTCCCTTTTGCAGAGGGAGCCGCGTACTTCCACACGAACTTGAGCTTGAGCTCGATACCCGTAGACGGTGGACGAACTTCCGAAAGATGCAAATAGTTTGAATTCGTGCGGCTTCTACTAGTCCCTCCCCCACGTCATTCAGGCCGCGTTGAGATTCTATTTCGGGCAGATCTGGACACACGCAATTGTGACAATCCTGGATCGTCAAAGACGGCCTAAGCGCTGTCACTGACCCAGTTCGGAGCCGATTGATCCGTCGCTTTGGAACGACACAACGAGCCGGGTAGCACGACGTAGGAGTGCAGGCTCGGTGAGATGACTGCGATCCCGGTCAGGGGCCTTCTCGGTTTCGAGATCCCGCCCGGATCAGTTGCGAGAACCTCGTTCGGTGCGGCGCTGAGCAGTGCGCAATTCGACAGCATAGCCGTCAGGCGAACGGATCGATGTTGACCGATCCGGCTTGCAATCCGTTTGACCGCGACGCAACCTTGCCGGTGACCTGATCGCTGAAGGGCCCGTGAATCAGCGATGCCGTCCACGACTGCGCCTCGGGTGTGATCTGCGACCTCGCCTCCATGATTGAGCACAGGTTGGTCCATTGGTGAAGGCGACCAAGCGACCCCCACTCCCCTCGTCTCTCTGCCGAGTATTCACGGGTCCCTGCTCCGTCCCCGTATCGAGCACATCGCTGATCGGGCCCGAGCCGAAGGTTGGAGTCATAGCTCCACGTCCTCCTTGGATCACGAATGGTCGCAACGTTTCGCGCCTTGTCATTAGCGGGAGGGGGTCAGGCCCCCCTCCCGGCCACCCCCCGGCGCGGCCCATCGTGAGCTGAGACTGTCGGGCACGGCAAAGCCGACCCTCGGGCGCGCACACTATGTGGATGACCAGCGTGGTGAACATCAACGACGTGCTCGAGGGTCATGTGGTCCTCGACATCGAGTGCGTGGACCGGCTGTACCTCAACGCCTACATCCCCAACCTCCAGGTGGGTGGTCAGGTGGAACGATTCTGCAAGGACCGCCTGGGTCAGCCCATCGCCTCGCCGGTCATCATCCAAAAGATCGGGAACCGCTTTCGGCGCGACGTGAGCCACTTCGCCGACGAGCACGACATCCCGATCCTGCACCTGAAGAAGCCCGATCGCACCCGCTGGGATGACCGCAAGCTTGACCACGTCCAGCCCTATCTTGAGGCGGCCGAGCGAGAACTAGCCAGTCCAGTGCGCGAGAGCCTCGAGTCCGAGTGTCGTCGGGCTGTCGGGCTGTCGGGCTGTCGGGCCACAGTCGATCCAGAACTTCAACTTCGATCGCCATCCCATCCAACCACTACCAAGAGGCCACCTGGACATCAACCCCGGTGCGCTGACATACCTCTAGACGGCGACGCGCCGCGATCCGAAAATGGCCCTACTGGGAAGTTACTGGAGAACCACTCGAGGAACCTTCGCTCAGAGTTGTCGACCTGTCAACCAAGCTTGGCTGCAACCCATGAAGCAAAAACATCACGTATTCCGAAGCGATTTCTTCCCAGCCCCCGGAAGAGCCATACCACCATGTTGTATTGTTGAGAAGACTAAAGAGAGCGCTTGAAGCAATCCGCGGGTCCAGCGATGGATCGAAGACACCTTCGACCATTCCGTCTTTCAAGATGGCTATTACCCAGTCCCGCATCTGCCGGCGGATAACCAGCAACTCATTTCGTCGTTCCATGCTGAGATTTCTGAGAACGTGAGGACCCAGGCTCCCGTAATTCGCACCTTCCATACCAATGCCTTCGACCCACGACCTGATGAATTCAGCTAGGCGTTCTGAGGCTGTGCCCCCACCGAAGCCATCTTTCTTGGCATCATCCAACTTCTGGATGATGCTTCGACCCAATTCGTGTCCGCGGAGCTCAAGTGCAAAAAGGATGTCTTCTTTCGAAGAGATGTAATGGTACAAGCTAGCCTTTTGAATCCCTATTCGGCTAGCGATGTCCTCTAATGAGGACCCAAGATAACCACGTCTGGAAAACAAATCACCTGCTACTTGTAAAATTTGCTCCCAACGCTCTTCACTGGTGAATCCACGCGACCTCCGAGTGACGGGACGAGAAAGAGCCTTTGGATTACCAAGTTCGGGGTACACCTCGCCGTCAACTCTTTCCGATTGGTATGACATCACAGTGGGCGACTCGTCCGGTGACCTCCATGTATTTCCCGGCTATTGCACTGCCAGGCGGACTCGTGGACTGGCGCCATCGATCATAGTGCAGCCTGACCAGCATCTTAGGGTTTGAGAAGTCTAACACTGCAAAAGGACTTGCTGCGCCCCCGAAGCTAGCCGGTGGATTGAGCGGCAACGGTTCCATTAGGATCGATGACGAACTTTTGAGCAGCGCCAGCGTCAAAGTCACGATAGCCATCAGCAGCTTGATCCAGGGTGATCACCGTTGCATTGACTGCTTTTGCGATCTGGGCACGTCCACTGAGAATGCTCTCCATTAGTTGCCTGTGATAGCGCATAACTGGGCATTGGCCCGTTGTGAAGGACAACGACTTTGCCCATCCCAATCCAATTCGGATGGATAGCGAACCTATTTTGGCTGGCTCGTCTACCCCACCTGGATCACCCGTCACATAAAGCCCTGGGATGCCGATTTTCCCTGCTGCCCTAGTCAGGTTCATGAGCGAATTCAAGACGGTAGCGGGGGCTTCGTGAGATGACTCCGAACCGTGACCGTGAGCTTCGAAACCAACTGCATCAACGGCACAGTCAACAACGTCGACCCCGAGCAAATCCCTCAGCTGGGTTCCTGGATCCCCCTTGGAGACATCAATGACCTCGCAGCCAAATGATCGCGCCTGGTTCAATCGCTCCGGTATCAGATCACCAACCACGACCACAGAAGCCCCGAGCAACTGCGCCGAATACGCGGCAGCCAATCCAACCGGTCCTGCTCCCGCTATGTACACCGTTGATCCTGGTTCAACTCCAGCTGTAACACACCCGTGGTATCCGGTGGGAAATATGTCGGACAGCATGGTCAGATCCAGGATCTTCTCGAGAGCCTGGTCTGGGTCTGGAAACCTCAGAAGATTCCAATCGGCGTAGGGAACCATGACGTACTGGGCCTGGCCCCCAACCCAGCCGCCCATGTCCACGTAGCCGTACGCGGCACCCGGTCGATCCGGGTTTGTGCTCAAGCAAACTCCCGTGTGGCCCTCTTTGCACATGCGACAACGACCACAGGCAATGTTAAACGGAACAGAGCAAATATCGCCAACACGGATGAACTCCACATCGCGCCCGACTTCTATGACTTTCCCGGTTATCTCATGACCAAGCACGAGACCCCGAGGCGCTGTCGTCCGGCCTCGAACCATGTGCTGATCGGAACCGCAGATATTCGTGGATACGACTTCGAGGATGACCCCATGCGGGCATTTTCTCCCGACATTCCCGGGATGGACACCAGGGCCGTCGCTCAGTTCGAGCTTGGGAAAGTCGATACTGAGAACGTCAACGCGGCCGGGCTCCTGATAAGTCACTCCTCGATTACTCGTTGGCATCGCTCACCTCACGTCGTTTCCAATCAAGTGCAGGGCATCAGTCACTGGTGCCCTGCGAGCTACCTCACGCCCAGGATCGCTTAATCGACTCCGTTGAAGTGTGGCTCGCAACCCACTGAGGCGTGTCACAAGCGCACCTTGCATCGGGTCGGACCGTCCGGAACCAGAAGCGCAACAGTATCGCTCCCCCACTCGCCCTGTTGTCCATCGGTGCGCCGCGTCTAGCGGCCATCGGGCAGAATCTCCCGCGGGTTATGATTCAGTCGCAGTTCGCACTGGCACTACTTGGTCCTACAAGTCATGCCACATCCGTTGAACAAGTGGGGTTATTCATCAGCGGCCCTACGCCTATCCGAGACCCAAGAGGAGATGAGATGGACGCCAACTTTGCAGGGTTGGGATTCAGGCAGGGTGAGGCGGTCGTCGTCACGGGAGCCGCGAATGGAATCGGTCGAGAAGTAGCGCTCTTACTGGCCCGTGCCGGCCTCACTGTCTCTGCTTGGGATATCGAAGAGGCAGCGCTAAACGAGCTAGTCGCTGAGATTGAGGCGACCGACGGAACGGTGCGAGGTGTTCTAGTCGACCTCGACGACCAGGGAGCCATCGACGCGGCATGGGACGAAGCCACATCGATGGGGCTTCCCATTCCTTACCTAGTCAACAATGCCGGTCCTCCCAGCACGACGGACGTATCCGTCGTCGAGGGCCTTCGGATGTCAGTCGGCTCCTATGTCGCCGTAACCGAAGGATTCTTGAAGCGACATGCCGCCGAGGCGAGCAGCATGACCTTTACGTCTTCGATCGCAGGTAATTTCTTCGTCGGTGGGACCACTGATTGGTATCCAACGGCGAAGGCCGGCATCGCCGGTTACATGAGACATTGCGCCGTGAAGCTTCGTGGTCATCCCCGTTCGAATGGCGTGGCTCCCACTGGCGTCGTCACCCGGAGAACTGCGGAAGCATTCGCATCGGAAGAAATGCAACAGCGACTGAAGGCGCAACCAATGGGAAGAGCAGGCTTGGCAGATGAGGTCGCCGCGATGATCTGCTTCCTACTTTCCCCCGCAGCTTCCTTCATCAATGGCGTCTTGATACCCGTCGACGGAGCATCTACCTGGACTCACGGTTGACGTCTGCACTGCTCAGGTTGTTTCGGACGAATAGCGAAGGCAGCAACAGATACCGCCGAATCTTAAACCGATCGACCGATTCTCTCGCGAACCTCGCGAAACGGGAGATCGTTGTCGAAAGATGGTTCGCGGGGTAGGCCAAGTAGCCGCTCACTGATGATGTTTCTCTGCATCTCATTCGTCCCGCCAGCAATGGAAAGGGTCTTGGACATGAGCCAATCGGCCCCGACTGGTCCGTTTTCAGTATCGTCGCTCCACACTGCACCGTCTGCGACAGTGAGCGCGAAGGCGATCTCGGCTCGTCGATAGGCTAGCAACGCTGCTCCAAGCTTCAGCACGGAACCCCACTGTCCCTTCAAAGCTCCCGTCTTATAACCTATGGCCACCCGCCGTCCCAGGTGTCTCTGCACCGTCGATGCCACAAAGATCTCAGAGAGGTAACGGCGAATGATTGTCGGATCGGCTGGGCCCCCTAGTGCAAGCGCCCTAAGGTCCTCTATTCCTTGGCCTACTGCCCGTCCACCTTCTGTTCCCTCGCCGTGTCCCACCCCTCCGGTTGCGTTCCGCTCGTGGAAGAGCAGAGTTTGCGCGACCGACCAACCTTCATTTTCGTGCCCTATTAGATTTTCCAACGGAATCGATACGTCGTCGAAGAACTCCTGGCAGAACTCAGACTCGCCGTCGGCCTGTCGAATCGGCTCGATGGTGACTCCTGGTGCGCTCAGTGGTAGCGCGAACATCGATAGACCTCGGTGCTTAGGAACGTCCCAGTTCGTTCTTGCCAAGCACATACCAACGTCAGCCGTAGCGGCACCTGTGCTCCAGATCTTGGACCCGTTGATCACCCAACTGTCGCCGTCACGTTCAGCTTTGGTCACCGCACCCGCCAGATCGGACCCTCCGCCTGGCTCCGAGAGCAATTGGATCCACACCTCCTGTCCCCGGATCATTCGGGGGAGGTGATATCGCTTTTGCTCCTCTGAACCGTGTGCGATCAGGGTGGGAGCGAGCATGCCCAAACTTACGGTGAAGCCGACCGGCGTCCGAAAGGCAGCGGATTCCCTCGCAAAGACGCGCTGATGATCGGACGTCAGACCGCGGCCCCCGTACTCCACGGGAACCATCAAGCCACCAAATCCACCCGCCGCCAGACGCGCTTGCAATGCTCGTTCTTCGTGGTCCGAGGAGACGACCGCGTTCTCGTCGGATTTGCGCTCCAGGTTCTCCGCAAGCCAGCTTCGAACCTCTTCGGAAAACACATCCAGATCAGTCGACATTATTTCGCAGTCACACTCCCAACAATTCGCTCAGCTGGCGCTCGTGCTGCTCTGGCGTTCCATACAGCACCCGATTCATGCCGACACGCCGCAAAAATAGATGCATGTCGTGCTCCCAGGTGAGACCGATTCCCCCGTGTATCTGAATGCATTCCTGCACAATATCCACAGCTCGGTAGCTCACGAAAACCTTTGCCGTATGTACGAGCTCGAGCGCGTCGGCCATATGATCGCCGACTGCAGCAGAGGCGCCATCACTAATAGCCCTGCATGACTCGAGCCACAGGAACATGTCCGCGATCCTGTGTTTCAGAGCTTGGAAGGAACCGATAGGACGACCGAAGGCGATACGATCTTGCGCGTACTGGCATGTGCGTTCAAACGCGTGACCAATCACCCCGACGCTGTCAGCAATCTGCAACACCAGCGACAGTTGCAGCTGTCGCTGAAGATCTTCGTCGGCTGCCCCCCATCCGCCAATTACATTCTCCAAGGGCACTCGAACATTGTCGAAATGCACCGTACTAAACCTTCGACTCAGGTCTAAGCTCTTTTGAGGCTCGATTCGCACGCCCGGAGAAGCCGAAGGCACGAGAATCTGCGAAATCCCTTCCCGCGAGGAGACGGCCACAAGAAGAACTTCCGCTACGTCGGCTGCCTCGACGTAGCTTTTCGTGCCTTCGATAGTGACTGCCCCATTTTGGAGCCTCCCCCGTACCGCGAACTCGTCGGGATTCCACTGCGATCGAGGTTCTCCAAATGCCCAGGTGCCGACAGCCTCGCCAGCAGACATTCCGGGCAGCAGCTGTTCCCGCTGTGCCAAAGAGCCCGAGCGAGCTACTGCGGACGCCACAATATTCACGGGATGAAAAGGCCCTGGTGCCACAACTCTGCCGAGCTCCTCCGCCGCAATAACCGCGTCCTGGACAGGAGACCCCGAAACCGACCCACCTCCCTGATCCTCGGGGACGAACATGGCGGTCAGACCAACTTCAGCCCCGGCTCGCCACCACGACGGGTCATAACCACCTACAGTTTCGCGCGAGTGGCGAGCTTGACCTAGTGTGTTGGAGTCGGTCAAGAAACGTCGACATGTCTCCCGAAAGAGTTCTTGTTCGTTCGAAAGATCAAGTTTCACGACGACTTGCTCTCCGCCCCCACCTGAAACTCGTCCTCCTCGGCTTCCTCACCTTTCGCCTGCCAGATGCCTCCGTCACTGATCAATAGCCTGATCTCCTCAGGTGTTCGGTTCAGCCATTGGCGTACAACCTCGATACTGTGTTCTCCCAGTCGTGGACCTCGTCGCCGGACTGATCCGGGTGTCAGGCTCATCCGATCCGGCGAGTTGGGAAGTTCCACCACTCCCACATCAGGATGCGCAACCTCAACAATCGCACCGCGCGACCGGAGCTGTGGATCTCGCCACAAATCCTCGCTGTCTTGGACGGGGCAACTCGCAATTCCTGCGAGCTGCAATTTGTTGGCCGCTTGATACGGCCTCACTCCAGACGCCCATCGAGCGATCGCACCCCGGAGTTGTTCCTGGTCGTCTGGGGTAACTGATCGTCCCCGGATGCTCAAGTCCGGGCGCGCCAGGGTGGCACAGATCACTTCCCAGTCGGCCTCATCTTCAAGCTCGATGGCCACCCAAGCGTCGTCGCCCAAACACCTCGCGACAATCGACAACAATGCCCCTGGTACTTCGTTGGGTTGCGCCCGCCATGGCTCTCCGTTGCCGAGTGCATCGAGGTAGAGCGGCGCCATGACCGCAGCGCCTGACTCGGTCTGCGCTAAGTCGATGTAAACACCTCTCTTCGACTTTTGCGCCTCAGCTAAACCGCCGAGGATCGCTACGGCACCATGAATTCCAGCCACGTAGTCAAAATGAGTACCATCAGGCGCCCAGGCTGAGCTCAGCCCGAGAAAGTTGTTGATATTGGAAGCGTATGCCCGATAACTGGACCGAGGACCTGTTCTCCCATATCCGGAGATTGATAACATTACCAACTCTTGGTTGGACCTAAGTAGGTCCGCGAAAGAACATCCCCAGCGATCCATTTGTCCAGGGCCGAAGTTCTCGACGACGACGTCGCACTTCGTGACGAGGTCGCGAAAAGCCTTCTGGCCGGTGTCCGTCTTCATTTCGAGACAAAGGCTTCGCATACTTCGTGTGAGACCCGAAAACAGCGCGGTTGTTTGAATCCCCGATGGTTCGTAGATGTCGGGATGGTCGGGCGAGAAATAGGCCCTGAGGGCTTCAGGTCGTTCCCGCGACTCAATCTTCACTACGTCCGCCCCAAGTTCCGCCAGCGACAAGGGGCAGGTGTTGCCCGCCACAAATGCTCCGAAGCTAAGGATGCGAATTCCGTCGAGGATCGCACGGGCAAACCGATCAGATGAGGCCACTCGTTCTCCATGACGCAAGTTCGCGACGACTATGTCCGAGCTCGTTGACGTATATCGCTTCGTTATGTTCGCCAAGCGAGGGCGCTGACCTTCGGTATGACAGAAGATCGGGGATCGCTCGAAAGGGCCGACCTGGAATGTCGAACTCCCCCGTTCCTTCCCTCGACGACTCCACAAAGAAGCCTCTCTCTCGTGCCTGGATATCGTCCAGAAACTCGCTGGGCGTGTACATCAGAGCGCACGGAAGTCCGGCCGCCTGTCCCCGCTCTACCAGCTCCTTCGCACTCCTCGTCGAGAGCAACTCCGCAATAAAGGGCGTGAGAAGATCGAATAGCTGCACCCGCATGCCCCGATCCTGATAGAGCGGATCCATGAGCATCTCGGGCTCATCGAGCACCTTCAAGAAAATGTCCCAGTGGCGCGGGGCGTGTGACGCGATATCGATGAGTCCGTCACTGCATTGCCAGATGCCACCGGGAGGAGGGCCGAAGTTCGTCGCTCTAGTGGCAATCCGACCCTTCAGACCATATCGCTCAAGAGAGATCTTGTTAAACCACCCTACTTCGTGAACTGAAATGTCGACGATTTGCGCCGGCGAGGTTGGTCGGAGAAAAAGAGCTTGGATCATCATCGCAGCGTGGAGACCACACTCATCGTAAAGCTGCTGGCCTGGCTGGGCGATGGGTGGGCCTTCCGGCGGCCCCACTGGATGCATCAGACCGCTCATCGCGAATGACGTGAACGGGGTGGCGCGCCAGTTGCGAAGGGGCCCGGTCAAGCCGAACGGCGTGATGAAGCAGGAGTGAACGTTGTCTCCCTTCCAACAAATGCTTGCAGATTCCGGGTCGAACCCGATCAGTGGGTGGCGAGCATCCGGAGAGTGCAAGACGACATCTGCACCTCGAGCGAGCTCTTCGAGAATGCTCCGCGCATTGTCGGATGACCAATCAAGCGTTATTCCCCGCTTGTTGTGTTGGTAATAGGCGAAGAACAAACTGGATTCCTTCGTGAGCTCGCCATCTCGGAATGGTGGCGAGAGGCGCATGCCGCTGCCACTCGGCGGTTCGATCTGGATTACATCCGCTCCCAGATCGGCGAGCACTTTGCCACAGTACGCAGTGAGTCGGTCGCCGAACTCCAGGATGCGAAAGGGGCTGAGAGGTGGGGGAACCTCACGACCCAACACTCGGTCGGGCATGTCTGTCATCGAACTCATCCTGCCCAATCTCCAGACCTGTATGAGTGACCGAATGCAACGGACCGCTTGTAGTCAGCACCGTAGCGTACGTAATTCGAACCGCGCTCGAGACGGGTAAGGATCCGACATCTTCGGCGTTCCACCCTCTCCTGTCCGCCGTCCAAGCGCACAAATCGGACACTTGGACGCGACAAGCTTGGTTGTCGAGCTGACGCGAGCGAGGCCACCAACGCAAACCAAGTAGTGACTCACGCCGAATTATCAACAGGTATAACCTTAATCGTAGGATGCGTGAATTCTGCCCCGGGTCATTAATATGACGAATTCGGCGCCGATGGAGCCGCGAGGAACACTCAATGAGAGGCGGTGGGGGGAAGTCCTCCAAATTGCGAGTGAGGTCTTCGGAGAGAGGGGCTATCCTGCCGCTTCACTGCAAGAGATTGCCGAGCGCCTGGGCATCACGAAGGGCAGCCTTTACTACTACGCTCGGACCAAAGAGGACCTACTCTTCGAGATTCTCAAACGGGCTCATGATCACGCTCTGACATTGATCCGCGAGGATCCATTGACGCAAGGAATGAGTCCGGGGCAACGCCTAGAGCGTTTTATTCGTCGTTGGATGGATGGGTTACAGCGGCAGCAATACACCGCTCTGAGTGGCGGTCCCGGGGGCTCGCGAGACAGCTGGACCGATTTCCTCTCGGATGATCGAAGGAGCAGGATCATCGCTAAGCGCCACGAGCTGAATCGGTACCTGCTCGATATGATCCGAAATGGGATGGCCCAGGGCGAGTTCAACCCCCAGTTGGATGCTCAACATGTCACCAGCTGGATCTTCCTTTTGATGAATGACACTCGGCTTTGGTTCCGAGCAGAGTCGATGAGCTGGGACTACATCACGGATTGGTACGTGACGCTTGTCTCTCGCGGTCTAGCGCCAGGATCCCCGGACCGCGTACCCATACCCAGTCTCGATCCTTCATCGTAAGGCCTTGTCGGTAGCGGCCCCATCCATGGCCGCCCGCAGTCGAGACTCCGCTCGCTGCAACCGGGCGCTCCGTCATCAGAAAGGCGCGATTGCAAACCTTTAGTTCTTCGAACCGTAGGCGGTTGCTCTTTCGGATCGCCATGCCGGGGCGCGCAGAGCTGGCTCAGCGAGGTTCGCCGTCTGAACTAAGGATGTCCGGGCGTTGACGAGCGAAAGCAGTTTCGATATCCTTAATCTTCCGGAGGTCCGGTAGGCGAAATAGGGGGCGATTGACCTTTAAGCGGCCTCTATGTCCACTATCAGGGGTTTTTAGTCAAACAAGGCTGCAGACCCGCCCAAAAGCGGACGGATCTGCAGCCTTGTAATTCAGACGTTAGGTAGAGGAGAAAAGGGGGAAACTCATGCCTGAGCGCGAGAGCAATCGTCTTTCGGAACTGAGACTCCTGTCACTGAGTGAGCTGAAGGTGGATCACGGCCTGCGCGAAGATGGCCTCGATCCCCATCACGTTGAGGCCCTGTGCGAGCTCGGAGGTCAGTGGAGCCCTGTGCTGGTATGGGGGCCCGACAATCTCGTCATCGATGGAGCCCATCGCGTCGCAGCTGCGCAGCGATTGGGAATTACTACGATTCCGGCCCAATCATTCGATGGGTCGATGGTCGACGCGTTTGTCGAATCGGTTCAGCGCAACTCCAAACACGGCCTCCCGCTCACACTCAGAGATCGCATCCGAGCCGCGCGTCGGATTGTCCGAGTCCTCCCAGAGTGGTCGGACCGCCGGATCGCCAAAGTATGCGGGCTCTCCTCCACAACCGTCGGAAAAGTGCGACACGACGCCTCCACGTCTGAAGCGCCTCACGCGCCAACCCGTGTGGGCATTGATGGGAGAAAGCGTCCAGTCGAGCCCGGAACAACGCGCCAACGAGTGATACAAGCGCTTGAGCGCAACCCAACTGGTTCGCTGCGAACAATCGCGGCCGTGGCTTGCGCGTCACCTGAGACAGTTCGTACGGTTCGCAAGGCATTGCAGGCCCATCGCGTCGGCGAATCGACCTCCGCCGATCGCCCCGGGCCTGATGCCGCTACAGTGCACGAGCGCCTGTCATCAACCGAAAAAACTAATCTCTTAAAGTACATCAATGGTGATAGCGCGCTGACGTCTTGCAGCAATAGTGAGCGCCTATTGAAATGGTTGGAGTCTGGCTCGGTGGTCGATCGGTGGCCCGACTACGTCGACCTAATCCCCTTAGGACGTGTGTACGAACTAGCAGATGAAGCGATGAGGCTCTCCGAGCAATGGGTTTCGTTTGCTCGAGCACTAGAGGCCCGTGGCAAGCCGAAGTCTGCCGTGGTATGAAGAGCGACACATTTCCGGCTCAACAACTCCCCGAAGCCAAATCCAAAAGGTGCCCAGACCAGTACAGTCTTTGTGATCGGAGATTGCAGAGCCGCCACCAGAGCAGTTCGACCTAGGGCGAGGCATTGATGCCGCACATCGCGTGAAACCGAATGGTCAGTCGTGGCACAGTTTTCACATCGGTCTCCAGGTGGACGCAGTTGACAGGCACGTCCTTCATTTCGCCGGGTTTGTGGCATATAAGCCTCGGACGAATGTGACGCTTCGGTCCCGCACTCGCTCTGCGAGCATCTCCTTGGAGGATCAACAAACGTGAGCACCTTTATCAAGTTCTTGATCCTTGGTTTGGGCGCTGGCGCTCTCTATGGACTTCTTGCTCAGGGGCTCGTCCTCATCTACAGGGGCTCGAGCGTCATCAATTTCAGCCAGGGCGCAATCGCCACGGTAGGCGGGTACGCGTTCTACGAACTTCGGCCTCACCAACCCGCCTGGTTGTCAGTGATCATAGGGGTACTGATAGCGGCTGTGATCGGTCTGGCCATCCAGGTGTTGGTCATGACACCCATGCTGAAGCGGAAGTCTTCTCCCCTCTCACGTGTCATTGCCACGTTGGGCGTGCTGGCGATCATCGAACAAGCCCTCCTGATCAAATACGGAACAATCGGGAACTTCTACGACGGGTTCCTACCAACTGTTCCCCTACATTTCACCAGCACGATCATAGTGGGGTCGGATCGAATATTCCTCCTGTGCATCGGTGCGGTTCTCTCCGCCGGCTTGTGGGTGATCTATCGGTACACCCGTTTCGGCATGGCAACCACAGCAAGCGCCGAGAACTCGATAGCGTCGTCAGCACTTGGGTGGTCGCCCTCGAGAATCATGGCCATCAACTGGACCATTGGGGGGGCGCTGGCTGGACTCGCCGGGATCCTGATCGGACCGTTGACGGGCCTTAGTCCCTCGGTCGGATCCTTGGTCGTCGTTCCGGCTCTTGCCGCTGCCCTCGTCGGAGGCTTTTCTTCCTTTCCCATCACGTTCCTCGGCGGCCTGCTCGTGGGCATTCTTGAGTCGGAGTCGTCCTGGTACCTTCCTACGTGGACCTCTGCAGCTCCCTTCTTGGTCATCATCGTGATCCTTGTGGTCAGGGGACGTGCGCTCCCACTGCGAGGATTCCTGACCGACCGACTCCCAAAGGTCGGCAGAGCGCAACCGCGACCCGTGGTCATCATCGGCGCGTGCGCTCTAGCACTGGGCTCGATGGAAATATTCACCAAGGCCTGGACGACGGCGCTAACCACCTCCTTGATCGTGGCAATCCTCTGTCTCTCTCTCGTGATGATCACTGGCTATGCCGGCCAGGTGAGCCTTGCTCAGTACGCAATGGCCGGCATCGGCGCCCTGATCTCAGGCCGGCTCGCCGACGCCGCACATCTTGGGTTCGTACCTGCACTCCTGATCGGTGTGGCGGGGTCGGTTGCGGCTGGGGTACTGGTTGGTTTGCCCGCTTTGCGCGTGCGGGGAGCCAACCTGGTGGTAGTGACGCTCGGGTTGGGCCTCGTCATCGAGACCGTAGTGCTCGCGAATCCGAATTGGACGGGAGGCCCCATTACGGGGACGGTGATACCGCCCCCTCATATATTTGGGTGGCACATAGAATCGTTCGTCTACCCGAAGTCCTACGCGATCATTTGCCTAATCGCGCTTGTCGTTGCTGGACTTCTCGTTGCAAACCTCCGAAGAGGACGATCGGGTCGGAGATTGTTAGCTGTCCGGGATAACGAACGCGCAGCTGCAAGCGTCGGAGTCAGCGTCGTTGGCGCCAAGCTGTATGCCTTTTCCTTCGCGTCCGGACTCGCGGGCTTGGCCGGCGTGCTCCTGGCATTCAATGCCCCGAATGTTGACTTTTCCCAATTCGACGTTTTTTCATCCATCACACTCATAACGATTACGGCGATCGGGGGCATCGGTTACATCGGCGGATCCGCAGTCGGTGGAACGATCGTCGTGGCTGGTATTAGCGCCGAGATCATCGGGCATTTCTTCGATACCACGAATTACTTCACCCTGGTGTTGGGCGTTCTCCTCCTCGTCCAACTGACCTTATTGCCCGATGGCGTGGCGTCCAGCATCACGACCACTCTCGATTCGTTCGGCCGCAAGCTCTTCACCACGAAATCCTTCATCAAGCTCGGGCCGGATTCTCCCGACATCAAGGGATCCAAATTACAAACGCTTGAATTGCAGGGCATAACCGTGACTTTCGGAACAGTGGCCGCCCTCACTGATGTAAGTCTAACTGTCCAACCCGGCGAGGTTGTGGGTCTGATCGGTCCGAACGGAGCAGGGAAGACGACGTTGATCGACGTGGCGAGTGGGTTCGTGCGGTCCATCAGTGGTCGAGTCATCTTGGATGGTGTCGACATCACCACGCTTCACCCTCATGCTCGGGCTAGACGGGGACTCGTCCGTTCTTGGCAGTCTCTCGAGTTGTTCGAGGCCCTATCCGTCGAAGAGAACATACTGGTAGCAGCCGAGAAGCGCGATCCGTGGTCTTACCTCATCGACTTGGTCATGCCGTCGAGATCAACGAACACCGCTCTGTTCACAGCGGTCATTGACGATTTCCAGTTGAGGGACGTATTGCAAACGCTCGTCTCCGATCTCCCCTACGCACAACGACATCTGGTCAGTATTGCCCGTGCAGTCGCATCACAGGCTTCCGTCCTCTTGCTCGATGAACCTGCAGCAGGTCTCGACGACGAAAGCTCTCAGGAGCTCACCCACTTGATCCGGCGTTTAGCGGACCGTTGGCACGTAGCTGTCTTGTTGGTAGAACACGACGTCCCTCTCGTCATGCAGACGTGTGACCGAGTGGTCGTGCTCCAACAAGGAAGAACCTTGGCAAGCGGACTACCAAACGATCTCCGGTCCGATTCGCGGGTCGTCGACGCGTATCTGGGCGTTCAGACCGAGAGCCAGACTCACGCGAGCCGCCGTGTCGATACCAGCGAGATCGCCTCCTCGACAAGCCTCCAGCGGTCCTCCGCGGCAAATGGCGAACTGGTCAGGGTCACGACGGATGAGAACCATGACAACGCCACCCCGTTCGAGCCGGTGATCCGGGCCGTCGGAGCGTCGGCCGGATACGGGAAGGTGCCAATCCTCGATCATGTCGATCTCCACGTCCTCCCTGGAGAGGTTGTCGCTCTGCTCGGTGCTAACGGAGCCGGGAAGACAACTTTATTGCGGATGCTCGCGGGTGTGCTTCCCACGACGGACGGGACCATCGAACTCATCGGTCACGGGACGACCAAACCCCTCCACCAACGAAGTCGAGCCGGCCTCTCCTATGTAACCGAGGAGCGATCGATCTTTCGAGGCTTGACCACCGCCCAAAATCTCCGTTTGGGACGTGGGGACGTGGACATGGCACTGGAATTGGTCCCGGAGCTTCGGCCTCTCCTGAGTCGCAAAGCCGGTCTTCTTTCGGGCGGTGAGCAGCAGATGTTGACACTAGCCCGTGCCTTTGCTGCTCAACCTCGCGTCCTTCTTGCTGATGAATTGTCTATCGGATTGGCCCCATTGATCGTGCGACGCCTCTTTGATGCCGTGCGAGCCGCTGCCGACCTCGGCCTCGGGGTCCTCCTCGTCGAGCAACAAGCTCGCTCGGTGTTGCCCTATTGCGATCGAGCGTATGTCCTCCGACGAGGACAAATCGTGATGGATACGAGCGGAGACGACCTTCTTTCCAGAGTGGACGAGGTCGAAGCTCACTACCTTGGCGAGGACGGAGGCGCAATGTCCATCGACGAGATCGCGGATGACGCCGTCGTGCCCCGCTCATAGATCACCGCGACGTATCAGCGAGTGCCTACTCGATCATCCGACATCCGGACTGAGAATTGTTGGATCCTCCCCTTCGTCTTGGAGCCACTCAGTGACCAGTCTGAGAGTCACGTAGAATTACAAAGTAGATGCACTTCTCGATTTACTCGACCCTCGATCTCTCGTCAATCAGCCCAGGAAAAGGAGCGAAGAACAATGGCCGTAACCAGCGATCTCCCCTATGAGATCAACGATGCCGACAATCACTTCAACGAACCGCCAGATTGTTTTGAGCGATACATTGACCCGTCTAAGAAGGACCTTGCGATCCGAGCGGTCACCGCCCCCGACGGCAAGCGAATGCAACTTTTCGCGGGAAAACCATCGAAATTCCTAAGCTCGAAGGACGACCAAGTGACGTTCTCGAAGACTGAGCTCGCGGCAATGTTGGGTGACACGAAGGACGCTCGCAGGGGGAGCAGTTCGATGCAAGAGCGAGGCGAGAAGGATCTGCGTGTCGTTCCGGGCATGCTTCTCAATCGTCTCAACCCCTTGAAGGACCTCTCCGATGCTGAGCGGGCAGCGTTCGTCGCCGACTTCCGAGAGAAGTCTGAAGCTTTCGGCAATCGGGACCTTCGTCTCACCCTGATGACCGAACAAGGCATCGATAAGAGCATCATGTACCCAGCAGCGGCGCACGACATTGAATACGAGTTCGCTGACAATATCGAAGCCCTGTATGCAAATATTCGTGCTTTCAACCGTTGGATGCACGAAGAAGTCGGATTCGTGGTCGAGAACCGGATGTGGCTTCCTCCCTATATCGCCCTGGCCGACCCCGACCTTGCCGTAAAGGAACTGGAGACGGTGCTCGAGCTTGGTGCGCCGATGATCCAAACCAAGTCGGGCCATGCTCATGGCGGTCGTGATAATCCGTATGGTGGACGCTCTCCCGCCGATCCGATCTACGATCGGTTCTGGAGCATCGCGAACGAGGCGGGCATTCGACTTGCGGTCCACCTGGGCGGCACGGACTATCAAAAGTACGGCGCAGACTGGTCCGAGAATCCTCAAGCGGTATTCGGTGACTTTGATGCGTTTCAGTGGATGACGTACTGGGGTGACCGGCCAGCAATGGAGTTGACGTCTGCCCTGATCCTTCACAATTTCTTTGGAAGGTTCCCCAACATGCACGTGGTCCTCTCCGAACAGGGAACTGTCTGGCTGCCCTACACCCTGCGCAAGATGGACCATGCATTCATGATGGGCCGCAGGGCGAAGTGGTCGGAGACGGGGCGCTTGGATCGACGTCCTTCGCAGATCTTCCGCGAGCATTTTGTGGTGGCGCCGTTTCCCGAGGAGAACGTGGAGCGTGTTGTTGCCGAGATCGGTATCGAGCCCATCGTTTTCGGATCGGATTTTCCGCATGGCGAGGGACTCGCCTACCCCTCGAAATACGTAGACGCTCAACTTTCATCATTTTCCGATGAGCAGCAGCGACTAATCATGCGGGACAACCTGGAGAAGTTCCTGACAGGCTCTTAGCTATTTGAGTGTCGCCCCTCTTTTGGATGGAAGAGCAAGCGGCACCTCAGTCCCATGGGATGGCTGAACATCTAACGGCGCCTTCCCGGCTCTGTCAGGAACGACGGTGTCAAGCCCGTCCGCACATCGGTGACATTGGACAAGATCGCGGCGCTGCCGACTTTGTAGATGCCATGACGGTCCTCCGGTGCCGCCTCGTCGATGACGGTGATGATGGGAACAGGTCGTTCGGTCATGGCCCGTCACATGTAGAACGCGTAGCGACGTGCGGGACGCGATTGGGGGCACCTCGCGCAAGACATCTCCTACAATCGGGAGAACCTCAGCGTGATAGGCATCGTCTTGGCGTAGCCACCGGAGTTCCGATTCAACTTGGTCAGGGAGAGCACCTCGAAGGTGCGACGAGGATCAGAATCACCATGGTGGTCGACAATTCCAATCGGTGCCGGCACATGACCGTGGGGGTGTCTCCCTACCCGCGGCAGATAACCCCTCGAGTGGAGCAATGACCGTCCGCCGATTTGTGCCAGCGTTCCCCTAAGCGGCAGCCATCGGCGTCGCGCAATAGGCGCACGTCGCCGTTGCGATGATGATCGCCGAAGTCGAAAGTGGCGCGCTGCGACCGTCTTCACGGTAGCCACGCAACGATCGGCGAGGTCGGCGGGGAGATGCGGTTGGCGTCCACGTCCATCACGATTCTCGTTCCAAGGAAATTCATCTTGCCTGAGAACCCAGCCGTTGCGGCGTTCGTCGAAGGCCTGTGCAACCGCTGCCCGCATGTGACTGGCATCACCGAGGGGACGATAAAGCTGGCCCCGCGAAGCATGTCCCACGCGCCCAAGCCGTCGGCGCCCACGGCGTAGACCCAACTTTGAAGTAGAGCCCGGTGAATAGGTTCCAGGCGATATTTGCTGGATGGTCCAGCTTCTCCACGATTCGCGTTTCGCTGGTTCAATCAGACCACTTTGCCAGTTCGTGGGGATACTGCCCACTGGGGCGCTCAACGGGCGGGCCGTACTTAACCGCCCTATAGAAGCGTTCAGCCAGCCGTCCGCCGGTCAGTGATGGGCGTGAAATACCTAGCAATGGCGTCGGTACGGTCCAACGATTCCGAGATGAACATCGCACCCGAGCCGCCGGCCTCGGACAGCGCCTGGGCCACCTTGCCCAGGTCGTCGCTCTCGACCTCGTAGAGCCCCAGATAGCAATGTGAGAAATCCTGGGGAGGGTCCGTCTCGGCCAGCTTGAACCGCTGCGCGGCGACGAACCCCTCCACCTTCAGCACATCACCCAAGTGGGTGTTGTCGTACCAGTCGTTGAATTCGTCCTCCCGGCCCTCGGTCGGGTTGGTGAACACCACAAACGTGTGACGGGCCATGGTCCCCTCTTCTCACTCGCTCCGGTCACCCGCACGCAGGTGCGGGCCCCCAGCCGCAATCTGACAGATTGCGCTTTCAGAGATTAACCGTTGACGGGGCAGCAGGTCGGTTGACCGCGAAGATGTGCTCCACACCCACGTCGGTCATCGGAGGCGACACACGCGTTCGACTGCCTCGTTCATAACCGGGGGTAGGTGCCGAGAGCGACAGTCCTTTGTCTACATAGCTGTTGGACGTCACGGCTTGCGGTCGAAGTTGGTTCGGATTTGCTACATCTGGCGCCCGGGTCCTCCCGCTCGAGCTGGCGGGAGGACCCGGTGGCATCGCTCCGACGCCGGGTGCGTGTCACTAACGGGGGCGCCCGTCGTCGGACCAGGAGGACTAACTAACTACTTCCCCCTGAAAAAGTAGGGCGAAGGTGCTCGCGATTTGAGCCCCAAGCAACGCCCGGCTGGTCGACCAGATCCGCTTCCAGGCCTTGCATGACCCACTGACCGGTCTCCCCAACCGGGGCCTGATCCTTGATCGCACCGAACAAATGCTGGCCCGGGCCCGTCTCACCAACGCGGCGACGGCTGCCCTCTTCATCGATCTCGATGGCTTCAAGGGTGTCAACGACACCCTCGGTCATGCCGCGGGCGACCAGCTCTTGTGCATGGTGACCGCCCGCCTGGCGGCCACCACGCGTGAGAGCGACAGCGTCGGCCGCCTCGGCGGCGACGAATTCATCGTGCTCGTCGATGGCGCCACCATGGACGCCGGTCCCGAGCTCGTGGCAGAGCGCCTGCTCGGGTGCTCCGCGCCTCGTTCGATCTTGAAGGCTTATCCAACGTTCCGCTCACACTCACGGCCAGTATCGGGATCGCCACGGGTACTCGACCCTCGGCCACCGAGCTACTGCGTGACGCCGACATCGCCCTCTACGAGGCTAAGACGGCTGGCAAGGACCGATTTGTCGTGTTCGAACCCGAGATGCATACCGTGGTCCAAGACCGCCTCCTCCTCGAGATGGACCTGCATGAAGCGCTTGCCTCAGGGCAGTACTTCTTGGCCTACCAGCCGATCTTCAATCTCCGCAGTGGAGAAACGACCCGCGTCGAGGCACTGTTGCGCTGGCGCCACCCCCATCGCGGAGTCGTGCAGGCCGGACGAGTTCATCCCCTTCCTCGAAGACTCGGGCATGATCGTCGATGTCGGCCGGTGGGTGCTCCAAGAGGCCTGCCGTCAGGGTGCCCGCTGGCAGGCGGGGGGCACCGAATCGACGTTTCAGTGAACGTCTCGACCCGACAGCTCGAAACAGACCAGCTGATCGAGGACATCTTGCGCGCGCTGGAGAGCTCGGGTTTCGACCCTCAATCGCTCATCGTCGAGATCACAGAGACCGCCATCATGCGTAACGTGTCAGCTGTTGTGCCCCGTCTGGCCGCACTCAAGGCAACCGGGGTCCGCATCGCCATCGACGACGTCGGCACGGGCTATTCCTCCTTGGCCTACCTCCAACGCCTGCCTGTCGATACCCTGAAGATCGACCGTTCCTTCATCTCGACGATGGCGGACTCGCCCGAGTCTGGTGCGCTGATTCGCACTTTCGTACAGCTGGGCAAGACCCTCGGGCTCGAGACCCTGGCCGAGGGAATAGAGGAGTCGGCCCACTCCCAGCTCGAGCGCGAACAGTGCGACAGCGGGCAGGGGTACCTCTACGCTCGGCCGCTCGAGGCCGATGCTGTTGAGGCGTTTCTCACGGTGCGGTCCGGCACCGACATGGCACGCTCGGCCCGAACCGAGATCCTCCACAACCCCTGACGGATTTGTGCGAATGGTTTACGGGATGACGATCCCTTACTGGTTCTCGGGCACTACAGATATCTCTCGAATAGGCTCCCGGGAGACTCGGGCAGGCAAGCCATCATTGTTGGTGATAGGGATCGGTGGCTCGACACGCTCAGAGGGGGGAAATTCGATGGGGTCACGTCGAGAGCAACGGGTTCTCCAGCGCGGACGAGGACGCTCAACGAAGGCCAAGGTCACCGGGTGCTCGGCTCGCCCCTCATCGCGTCCGTGGTCTCGACGCGGGGTTGCCGCCTCGGCTCGCCCCTCATCGCGTCCGTGGTCTCGACGGGGGGTTGCCGCAGTGATGGGCCTCTCCATGGCCTTCCCACTGGTGTGGTGCGCCTCGCCATCTTGGGCCAGTGCCAGCACCAACGGGACAACCCCATGGCCGGGGGGAACCTGGCAGCCAGACCCAGCGCAGTACGCGATGACGGTCGTGCAGAACATCCCGTTGAAGATGAACGATGGTGTCACGCTTATAGCCAACGTGGGCTATCCGGCCGATCCATCGACAGGCACGCGGGTAGCTGGGACCTTTCCGGTCTTGTTGACCCAGGACCCGTATCCGTCCGAGGACCAACCCAACCCTTTCTACGTGACCCGGGGATACATCAATGCGGTAGTACAGGTTCGAGGCACCATTGACACGTACGGCCCGGGTGGCAAGCAAGTTGTGTCGCCCAACTTCGGCTCTCGCCAGACCAAGGACGGTGTCGCGCTGGTGCACTGGGCCGCGCAGAACTTGTCTGGTTCCAATGGCATCGTCGGTCTGGACGGTTGCTCGTTTTTGGGGATCGACCAGATTTTCACCGCAGCCGCTCTTGGGCCGAACTCGCCCGTCAAAGAGATCCTTCCGGCGTGCGCGTCGAACGACTACAACACGTATTTTGCCGGTGGCATACCCAGTCAGGTCGCGGGGCTCTTCTCAAGTCCCTTGGCGGAAACGCTCGAGGGCACGAAAAACGAGGCTGCGAACCATGCCGCGAGCGTGGCGCTAGAGCATCAGTTCCTCACCGGCGGCCCGGCCGCCTACAACGGCACGTATTGGCAGGAACGATCGACCTACAACGTTGCAGCCGATGTTGTAAAGAACAAAATCCCTGCGCTCCTTTGGAGCGGGTGGTATCCGACCGACGGCCCCGGATCACTTCTCGAGTATGCGATTTTTCAGAACACCTTCGACCACCGGCCTGCCCTCAGCGCGATGAGTCCCGGTCAGAAGACGACCGGTCGCTACCAGATCGTTGTCGGTCCATGGCAACACGGTCAGGGCCTCGACGAGAGCATCCAACTCGAATGGTACGACACCTGGTTGAAGGGGGAACATACCGGTATCACGAACACTACGACGCCGATGCATCTGTACGAACTGCAGTCAGAACATTGGGTCAATGCCACCACGTACCCGATGACCGATCATTACGCCGCGTACCATCTGGCGTCGGGTGGCAACATGTCCACCAACTCGCTAAAGGCTGGATCGGCCATGCTTCGCTGGGGCCAGCCGACGCTGGACGGCACGACGCTCACCTTCAATGCGCAGCCGCTGACCAAGGAGGAAGTCATCGGCGGCCCGATAGCCGCCACCATCTATGCCAGGTCAAGCAATCGAAATCTGGAATTGAACGGTACCTTGTTCGACGTATCCTCGTCCGGCCAAAGTACGCAGCTCGCCACCGGAACGATTCTGGGAAGCCTGCGAGCAGTCGATACGAGCAGTTCTTGGTATGACCAGAATCACCTGCTTATCCGGCCCGAACATCCGTACACGAAGAACAGCTTTGCGCCTGCCAATTCGCGGCAGCGTTACGACATCGGACTGACGCCCACGCTTTACAGGGTTCCGGCGGGCGACCACCTGCAGTTCGTGCTGACAACGCAAGCGCCAGCTGACAAATGCAAGGGCGTGGGCGCTCTGACTTCTGCATTGACAACGCCATTACCGTGTCTGCTCAGCACGCCGCAGAAAAAGACCCTTCCCGGCGGCATGTACAAAGTTGTGTGGAGCCCGTCCACGCCATCGTCGGTGAACATTCCGCTGCTTCCCGAAGGAGCCACGCAGATTACATCCAGCGGTGTTACGGCGACGAGCAATGGATTGACCGAGCCGCTCAACTGGAGCGGGAGCTAGTGCACAGCAGGCAACGTAGGAGGGTCGCGGCCCCCAACTGAGCTCCTCGCCACCGCAGGGCCGACGAGCGCCGCATGATTTGGACAGGCGTTCGCCCTTATCGTCGGTACCTCTCCTTTCGGCTCAGGGGGGGCGTGGCCCGGATCGCTACGGTTGCGTTCACTTCGGCGGACAAGGTGGGGGCGGTCCTGCACAACTTCACCGACGACGGGTTCGACTCGTCCAAGCCGCCGAGGATCCCACCAAGATCCGCCAAGAGATCATTGACACCGTCACGGGCGAATGGCGGTTCCGCAATGTCGGAGACATGGGCTGGTCACCTCCGACAGTGGCAAGAGCCCCCGACGTCGACATGGATGGCCTGCTCTCGACTGGCCAGCAGGGCAGGAGGTCACCTGAGCACGAAGGCGGCAGGCGAATCACTGGGCAGGCTGACGGGACTTGGGGCTTCTATTGCCCGCATAGAGCAGGAGACACCGACGTGAAGCTCTTTCCGGAGCGGACGATGGCAATGGCCTACGCCGACGCACACGACCGGGCGATTCACGGAACAACACCATTGGCCTCATTGTTCAAGAACGAGATCGTCCGCTGACCTCCTCCTAATGGGACGAGACCGGTGGCAACTGTGGCGGCACCCGACTTCGCTGGCGTGACGGCCACGCAGGCGGCGCCGAACATAACAATGGCAACCGTGAGGGGCAGTATCTTCTGCCGCAGCCCAACACCCGCGCCGCAGCACGCATTCTTCCCGGTAGTGATCGCGTTGATCATGAACGCCCCGCCACTGTTGCGATTACAGCAGTCAACGTGGTTGCAATTCATGCCTCATGCAAGTGGTCAATTACATCACAAGAGCCATCCCGGGGTGCGCAGGTTGGCTAAGATTTTTGACCATGGAGCGGCTGAATGAACTCGGGTTCTACACGCTCGCGGGCCATTCAAGCTCGCCCCGTAACCTGGTCGAGGAGGTCCGCCGGGCCGAGCAGATAGGGTTGGGTCCGGCCTTCATCTCTGAGCGGTTCAACCTCAAGGACGCAGCGACGCTCTCAGGTGCCGTCGGCGCGGTGAGTGAGACCATCGGCATCGCAACGGCCGCGACGAACCACAACACTCGCCACCCCATGGTGACCGCCACTTTCGCGACGACGATGCATCGACTGACGGGTGGTCGCTTCGCGCTGGGTCTAGGCCGTGGCTTCGACGCGCTATTCGACGCCATGAGCCTTCCTTCGGTGACCGCTGCACAGCTAGAGGATATCGCCAGCATCCTGCGCCGGCTCTGGCACGGGGAGATGATTCTTGGCCACGATGGACCCGCTGGCCGCTACACCTACCTACACCAGGACCAAGATTTCGATGAAGACATCCCGCTCCTTCTGGTTGCGCTAGGCGAGAAGACCCTTGAACTGGCGGGCCGAATTATGGACGGCGTCGTTCTTCACACATTCTTTAACGAACAGGCAACGGCAAACTCGATCGCCGCTGTTCGTCGTGGTGCCGAACAGGCGGGGCGCGATCCACTGGCGATTCGCGTGTGGTCGGTACTCGCCACTGTAGGAGACCATATCGCCGAGGATGTCCGACTCAAAAAGACGGTGGGCCGACTGGCCAGCTACCTTCAGGGGTACGGCGACCTGTTGGTACGGGTGAACGACTGGGACCCGGTTGTGCTCGAACGGTTCCGCAGTGACGATTTTGTCCAAGGTTTCCGAGGAGCCTTCGATGCCCGGGCGACTACCAGCGAACTCGAACACCTCGAGACGCTCATACCAGAAGAGTGGGTCTCCAACGCTGCCACCGGGACACCGGGGCAGTGCGTAACGGCCATTCTTGCCCAGTTCGAACTCGGGGCCGACGGCGTTATTCTCCATGGGGCGACACCAACGGAGCTCGAACCGATCCTCCCGGTTTATCGGACAAGGCGCAATGCGCACTTCGCTACTACACCCGCCAATCCGGGAAAGCCCCTATTGTGAACGCCGTCGCGGGCAGCCTTGAAGATCTGACGCCCTCGTGGCTTACCAAAGTATTGGGCCGTAGTGTGATCAACGTCGCTTCTGAGCGGATCGGAACAGGCCAAATCGGAGAGAGCCACCGTCTGTCTCTTACCTATGAGGGCAGGCCGGGGCCGCCGACTCTCGTGGCGAAGCTAGCGACGGGTGACGCTGCTGCCCGCGAACGCGTCAAGGGCGGCTTCGCAAAGGAGGTCGGCTTCTATACCCAGCTCTCTACGACCGTCGATGTTCGCACGCCGCGGTGCTGGTACGGGGCAATAAACGACGACTGGACCACCTTTACTCTTCTACTTGACGACCTCGCGCCCTCTGTCCCTGGAGTGCAGGCAGACGGTTGCTCGCCCGCCCAGGCTGCCGAGGCAGTCCGCAACCTCGTCGGCCTGCATGCGCCTCGCTGGGACGACGAATGCCTACTGGGCATCGACGTTCTCACACCGACTACCCCGGAGACGGCAGACTTTCTCGGTGAGCTGTTCGCGACGTCGACGGACGGATTCGTCGAGCGCTACCGTAAAGAACTCTTGGATGAGGACATCGCCACCCTGCACGACGTGTCAGCCGCTATCACAACATGGCTGACCGCACGGCCCCGTCCGTTCGGCGTCGTTCATGGCGACTACCGGCTCGACAACCTGATGTTCTCGCCCGACACGAATCACGTATACGCCCTTGACTGGCAGACCGTGACCGTCGCCCCTCCGCTACGAGATGTCGCATATTTTCTGGGCACGAGCCTCGAACCATCATTGCGCCGCGCACACGAGGAGGGCATCGTCGCGGAGTATCACGAGGCCATCATGGCCCGTGGCATCGTCGATTACGACGGGAGGCGCTGCTGGGATGACTACCGGCTCGGGCAGGTGCAGGGCCCGATGATCACGGTCCTGGGGTGCATGTTCGCCACCGCCGAGCGAAGTGTCCGCGCTGACAACATGTTCCTCGCAATGGCCAGCCGGTCATGCGCCGCAATCCGGGAACTGCGCTCCCTCGACGTCTTGTGAGCGCAGCATTGCCAAAGGAGTGTAAGGCCAGTGCGCATGAACATTGATCTGTTATCGCCCTCGTTCTACGCCGGGGACCCGTACCCGGTGTACACCTGGATGCGTGCCAACGAGCCGGTCTATTGGGACAAAACCAACGAGCTGTGGGGAATCTCTCGTTACGACGACGTGGTCGCCATCGAACGAGACAAGGCGACATTCATCTCCTCCGATAAGAAAAAGGGCGGCTATCGCCCGAACCTACCGTCCGATACTTCGATCATAGGCCTTGACGACCCACTCCATCAGGTGCGACGTAAGCTCGTGTCCCGTCGTTTCACTCCCCGTGCCGCTGCCGCTTGGCGAGAGGACATTCGTGCCAAAGTCACGGGCCTCCTTGATGCCGTCGCCGCGAATGGTGGCACCGCCGAAATCGTCGGGGATCTCGCTGCACCGTTGCCAGCCATGATGATCGGGAACCTATTGGGATTCGGCGACGAGCGATGGCCTGAGTTGAAGCACTGGTCCGAAACCACCATCGCGCTCGGCGGAGGCCCGCCGTATTTCTCCGAGGAGGGCATGACCGCCGCTTTTGAGTTTGCTGGTGCTTGCTCCGAGCTATTCGAGGCAAAGAAGGCCGAACCCACCGATGACATCCTTAGTCATTACGCGACAGCGACTATTGACGGCTGCCCCTTAGATGAGACGGACGTAATCGCCGACGCTCTCCTGTTGCTCGACGGGGGTGCGGAGACTACCCGCACGGTAATCGCGCGCACTATTGTAAATTTGATTCAGGAGCCGGCCGAGTTGGAGAAACTTCGAGCTGGCTGCGACCTTGCCGTCGCGGTTGAAGAGTTCATCCGCTACGTCACTCCAGTGCACAATATGTGTCGCGTTGCATCCTCAGACACATCGGTGGCTGGAATGTCCATACCGAAGGGCGATCAAGTCCTCTTGATGTACGCCTCAGCCA
>Ga0302325_10001779_pt1 | contig 54099 bp, 42 predicted proteins | sample Palsa_T0_2_FD_201948 | JGI IMG/M metagenome (GOLD analysis project Ga0302325, IMG submission 201948) | Peat permafrost microbial communities from Stordalen Mire near Abisko, Sweden - Palsa_T0_2 | ecosystem: Environmental > Terrestrial > Soil > Palsa > Peat permafrost | place: Sweden: Abisko...
CCACCACGCATCCCGACGAGCCAATAATGAATAATAGCAACTTTCATCGGGTGCCTTCGCTGCGATTGCGCCAATGTTACCAAACTTGCCGGCTGCAAGCCGCGCCGGAGATCAAAAGTCCGGGGCTTCGTTCTATATCTAAGTGACTCCGAATCGCAAAGATGGATTTTGACCAACCGCATCGCGTATCCAACGACCGCTCAGGATGGTTAGCGCGCCAACCCCGACTGCTGTGCGACTCAGGACCACCTGGAAAATCTGCGTGCCACAGGTTATGAGTTGTCGGCATGTAAGGCTGTTGCCAATCTTAACCAAAATTGTAGATGTTTAAGGGCTGCCTCCTGTAATAAGTTAGTTTGTATTTCGTATGGTAAAAAAGAGCGAGTTTCTGACATGGCATTTTTATTTCCGCGCCTGAGGCGGGTTATCGACGCGATCTGCGATCCGATGTCGTACCGTCTGTTGCAATACGCGCGAGCCAATCGCCTCATGCCTCTTAAAGATTGCGCGGCGGATTTGCGTCCGAGTGGCGAGTTCGGCGTGCCCGATATTTCCGAAGACGAAATCGTCCGAAATGCATCGCAAATTCCCAAGATCATTTTTCAAACCTGGAAATCGCACTTTGACATGCCCGCGAATTACGGATACTGGCGAACAAGTTTTCTCCGGAATAATCCGACTTATAGATGCTTTCTCTGGGATGATTCAGACAATCGAAATTTCATTGCGGGGCGGTTCTCTTGGTTTTTGGACCGTTATGACAGTTATCCTCGCGAAATTCTGCGCGCGGACATCATAAGACTCTTCTTTCTTTATACTTACGGCGGCTTTTACGCCGACATGGATTCTGAATGTGTACGCCCCCTTGATGCGATGCGTGGCATGGGCGACGTGTTGTTGGGCCGAATGGGTCGCGATCGCCAGTTTGAACACGCCATCCCCAACGCGATTATGGCCTCAAAATCGAGACAAGCGCTGTGGCTACTGACAATCGCTTTCGCCGTCGAGCGTCTTGCCGAGTTCCAAGCGGACAATCAAAAGTCCAGAATAGAATGGCTGACCGGCCCCGTTTTGCTCAAGGATGCCGTGGACTTCTATATGAGCCATAAAACGGCGGAAATTCGAGATCGAATATCCAAGTCCTGCCCAGAATTGGCAAAGGAAGTCAGTCGCAGTAATTTCGGGAAAATCCAGCTCCTTCCATCAAAGGTGTGGTATCCGATCAACTGGAACAACTTTCTCCACACCATTCTGAGAAAGAAAATGTTTTCGGAAAATGCAGTCGTGGATCAAGCGGATCTGTCTCGGTTGTTTCCACAGGCCTACATTGTCACCTACTGGACCGCGTCCTGGAAATAAGACCCAACAGTCTGATAGGGCCATGGTGATAAGCCGCAGAGCGTGTTCACCGGTGCTGCCAGCTTGTCGAAACCGTTTCGTCCGGGTTCAGACACTCAAAAAAATGGCTTTGCCGGCAATCGTACCAATCGCGCCACCGGCCATTTTCGACACGGCGTCTAGAATTCGCGCGTGACGATCTCTGGTAAAGATCTGCGATACTTCCGATAGCGCGGCGCTACCTAAGATCACTAAAAGCACGATCGCAGTCTGCCGATCATACGCGAAACCAAACAGCGCTCCCACGATGGCGAACGCAAGTATTTGGAGCGAATGTTGAACAGAGGGCTTTCGCGCCGGGTGAGATATGATCGGCATCAGCCTATTGTAAAGCCGGTATATACTGCTATGCCGAGATAGCGTCGCATAAGCGACGAGGGCGACCGAGGCCCAGGCGGCAACCGCGGCAACTTGCTGGATCATCCTGCTCAATCAACCCAACCGCGCAAGACATCTACCAATTTGAGACCGGCAGGGCTTGCCATTTTTATTGGTCCCAAGGCGCCGACCAGTAAGTCACAATGAACGCTTGCGGAAAGAGTCTGCGTGCATCGTCCTGCGCAAGCACTACCCTATCTTTGAACATTTTTTTGCGGAAGATGGTCTGGATGAAATTGTTCCAATTCACCGGGCACCAGATCGGCGCAGGAAGCATTGTTAGTTTGCCATAATGGCTGTTTTGGACTTCCGCGGCCAAGCCATTGGTCGACCGTGATATCCGTTGCAATATCTCTTGTTTCCCGTGGGACAGATAAAAGTTTGCCGTATCCTTTATGAGGATCGCCCCGGTGAGCCATTCCGGTCGACCGCGGGCGCCTCCGAATTGGCCATCAACAACTTGTGCGAGCCGCTCAATGGCAAGCGCAACAGCCAGCAGCCAAAATGTCTGCTTCGGCTTTGAAGCCATCACTGCGTTCGGTACCGAATGTTCAAAGTCGTCGACGTTTCCCATTCGTCCGAGAAGAACATCTCCAAGGCCGCTCGTTTCATCGAGCGGCTTTAGGCACTCCGAATCCATGTGAACGGAAAATCCGCCATAAGCGTACAAAAAGAACAGCCGAACGATATTCGCGCGAAATACGTCGTCGGGGTAGCTGTCGTATGCATCCAAAAACCAGCCGAAGCGTTTTTTGATAAATTCGCGATTTTCAATCGTATCCCACAACACAAATGCGTAGCCGGCGTTTTTTTCGATGAAGCTCCACCGCCAGTACGAATAATTAGCCGAAAGGTTTGGTTTTGAGCTCCAGGTATGAAAAATGATTTTCGGTAGCCGCGCCTCGAGTTGCGCCGGCACGTCACCGGCCGGATCAAAATCGGCGATCGAATCCGGGGTGGAATTGTTTCTTTGCGGTGAGATTCCGTGGCCTTTGAAAACGTGCAATAGCAGCCGATACGAAATGGGATCGCAGATTGAAGCGAGAATTCGCTGCAGCCGCATACCCAAGTTCCTCACGGCTGACATCCGCGTCCGCCGAAAACGAGGCGAGACGCACCTGTGCCCCGCCAACGGGCCGTTCGAGAAGCTCCTTGATTCCGAGTGACCCAGCACAACAGCGTCATTTAGAATGGGTCCCCTTTCGGAGTTGGGCGCGAAGATGGTCGGCCAAACGAATCGCAAGTGCTACAATGGTCAAAGTCGGATTCGCATGTCCACCCGTCGGGAATACCGAGCAGCCACCGAAGTATAGATTACTAACACCGTGAGCGCGGCAATTCTCATTGACGACGCCGTCATGCGGATCTTTCGACATTCTGGTCGCGCCGATATGGTGGTAGGTGCCATAGAGGTCTTCGTTTCCAATCGGCATGTTACTGGTGAGCCACGGCTCGGCCTTGGCCTGCCCAAGTCCTAATTGCTTGAGCTCTCCCGCAATCAGGGTGTTGAAATAGCGTGCGGTTGCGCGTTCGATTTCGGCTATTCGCCAATTGACCTTCGCGCGATTCATTCCCAAGGCGTCCTTCTCGTGTGACAACGTTACCCGACTTTCTGGGTCTGGTTCCTGCTCCAGATCGACGATAATGGTCACCATGGGATTAGGAAGAATTGCCGGCTGTCCTAGAAATACCCGCCTTCCAAAGTTTGTCGTGACCGTCGGCGCGTCGCCTACCGCGTTGATGACGTCACGAAAAATTCCCTTGTAAGGCGTTCTCGATTTTAAGGCGCTCTTCAAGCGGGAGCCGGATTTCCAGGCTGATTCAGGCCGTGCCTCATAGTACATTGCCGCACTAGCGTTCACCAATCGCTGCTTGCGTTGGGCTTGCTCGGACAAAGCAAAGCCGATCTCGTACTGGGTCCCCCCGCGGCGATAAAACACCGAGAAGAGATTTTGTAGACGCTTTGCAGTATCTGGGGTCGTGTCGAGTGTCGCGACGAGACCGCGCGGGTGCTGTGCAAAATATCTTCCAAGATTATCGAATGCGTTGAGTTTGCTGACAACGCTGTCTGGCGCCTGAAGCGCGAGACGAACATTCTCGATTCCGCCGCAGCAAAGCACGAACGCTTTGGCTCGGATGGTGATCGAGTTTTTGTTCAGCGAGGTGACGGTGACGGCGTTGACAATCGATCCATCCTCATTTCCTTCGAAAGAAGTCAAATTCGCGTGCAACAAAACGTAGGTGTTCGGATCTTGCTGCAGCCGACGGCGATATTTTATGCCATGGTTGACATATTTGCGATAGCCCAATGGGGCGTATCGCCAGACAAAGGGGTTAATGTCTTCCGATTTAAACCCAGGCAACTTCATGGGCGCGGGAAGGGGGTCCGACGGCAACCACCTGTTCGGAAAGCTGTTAACGTCCTGGGCGCGGGCGTAATACGGATAAAGGTCGGAAAGGTCGATAGGCCATCCGGAGTGTCTTACCCAATCTCGCTGCTTAAAGTCGATGGGGTCGAGCATCGCGTTGCGGCCCCCCCAACGGATCACCGATCCGCCGAAGACGCGGTAACGCCCTTCATCCATGATGACGGGATGACCGACGCTTTCCCCTTGATAGAGCGCTTGCGTTTCGGGTTCTTCACGAAATCCTCCGCCTTCGACGAGGCACACCCGAAGTCCGGCGCCGATCAATTCCTGTGCAATCGTCACCCCTGCGGGGCCGCCGCCCACAATGCACAGATCAACCGCAAGCATTTTTGCCGAAGCGAGTTCCCTCAAATCCTCAATCACCGCCGCGAACCCTCTCGATATTATGACTTAGTACGCAAGCCTGTTTCTTAAACATAATTCAATCAATATGTACCGTCGATTTAGGTCAGGTCAATTTGTTGTAAAAGTTAATCGCAAATATGGGTAATGACGATGCCTCATCGGGAAACGGCGAGGCGGTACCACTGCACGACCACAAAAAACGCGCGAAAGGCGTGTCAATGACCGCGGCAAACCATCACTACTCGCGCATTCCAAATGACAAATTCAGTTCGAACGGCCCGGCCCGATCAACATTGACAGCTAGACGAAATAGATGTTTTCCTCACATCGCAACGTTTTATCTTCAACCGTGAGTTAAAATCAGGTTCGGGTTGTTGCGTGGGTTCGGGCTGTTCGCGCGAGCGGGAATTTTAAGTAGTTTGGGTATTGATACGATACCGCGGTGTTTGAATTTGCCGGAAATGCCGAGAGGTGGCGATCCCACCTCACCGAAAATACGAGCAGTTAGAAAATACGAGCAGTTACATGACAATCGAGCTAATTGGATTCATTGCACTCGGCTTTGGGCTGTTTAGCATTTTCTGCGAACCTGCCTTCATCGTCTATGTTTTTCTCTGTTCAACACTATTAGGTTCAGCGGCCGCTATCATTTTGGACTCACTCGGGGGCACCAATATATCGCCTGCCCATCTCTTGCTTGGATTTCTGACTTTCAAGCTGATAGGCAGCGGAAACTATGCCAAGAATTCGGCGCAGGGACTGACGTTCGGCCGTGCGGGATTTTGGCTGCTGCTGACACTGATATATGCCCTCATCTCGGCGTATGTCATGCCGCGGCTATTCCAGGGACAAACCTCGACCTTCCCGCTTCGCACCGTGACCGGTTCTGACAATACCGCGGCGAGCTTCGCGCTGGCTCCTGCCATGTCCAATCTAACGCAATCGATCTACTTCATCGGAGACTTTGTTTGCTTCATTGTCCTCTATGGATATGCGGGCACGCACGACGGCAGAAGGGTTCTAGGCAGCGCGGCGCTGGTCTGTACGGTCCTCAACCTGATCTTTGCAATGCTGGATCTGGTGACATTTTTTACGAATACCACAGAATTGCTGTCGTTCATTCGCAATGCCAACTATTCGTTGATAAACGACGACTCGATCGCAGGATTTAAGAGAATTGTCGGGTCCTTTATCGAGGCCTCCTCATTCGGCTCGGCCACGTTGGGATATTTCGCATTCAACAGCAAATTATGGCTGCTCGGCGTTCGTCCCGCCCTGACACTGCCTCTCGCGCTGTTGTCGCTTTGCGCGCTGGTATTTTCAACATCGACGACGGCTTACGTCGGCCTCGCCTTACTGCTTGCTTATCTTTATTTTGAGGTGTTAGCTTCTGCTGTGTTCCGAAAGATCACGTCTCAAGGTTTCCTGTTCATGATTGGCGGACCGATCATCGCAATAGTCGCTGTGATCCTCATTCTCCTCAATGATGCAGCTGCCGCCTATTTTTCCAGTCTGCTTGACACCTTGCTGTTCAATAAGTTGTCGACCAGTTCAGGAATCGAACGCTCGTTGTGGAACAGCCAGGGTATCCAGAATTTTTACGACACATTTGGGTTTGGAGTCGGTAATGGGAGTATGCGGGCGTCAAGTTTTGTGATTGGCGTCCTCGCCAGTCTTGGCGCCATTGGGACGCTGATTTTCAGTCTGTTCTTCGTGCGGCTTCTGTTTAGCGACAAACGCGGCGGCGAATCCGATCCACTCAATAGCGCCTATCGGCAGGCAGCCAAATCGACCTGTATCGCATGGCTTATCACGGCCAGCACCTCCGGTGGACTTATTGACCTCGGATTGCCATTTTTCGTTTTTGCCGCAATGGCGTGTTCGCAGCTGTCGAGCCTCGAGCGACCGAGGAATCGAGCAGTTTCGGTTTTAACCGCAAGAGCCGCCTAAAGGCTCAACGCTGGTCTGCAGCGTGCAAAACCCAGCCGTTTAGGCTATCGCGTGGTCTCGTGGCGTCCCGCCTGGACACCCGAGCTAGCTGAATGGTCCAGTGTGCTTGGAGGCATGGCATGAGCTTGCCGTTATCATTAACGATGAAAAGCCATTCGACCATGCGGCATGGTGCAATTGGAACGCCTCGATCGGCTATAACAAGTCCTTGGATTAGGCGGGTTGGCCGGCGCGGCGGCCTTTGGCATTAATGCGAAAGCAAATGAGCCGGTGAGGTACGAGCAAAGGATGGCGGGGATGGCCTATCGTGATTGAGGATTTGCAGCAGTTCGAGAGCGGGAAGTCGCTGGCGTTCGATCTTTGCGTGGTGGGCGCCGGACCCGCCGGATTAACGATCGCCAACGAACTCATCGGCAGCGGTATTCGCCTTTGTCTCGTGGAGTCAGGAGGCTTCGGTGACGAACCCGAAACCCAGGCGCTCTACCAAGGGGAGAACGTTGGGCATTCGGTGACCCTTGATGAGGGACGCTACCGCGTATTCGGTGGCTCTGCCACAGGCACCACAACCCCCCATCGTCCCGCGTGGGGCGGCCGATGTGCCATGCTCGATCCGATCGATTTTGAGACGCGGCAATGGGTCCCGAAATCAGGATGGCCGATCGATCTCGAAACCCTTCGCCCCTATTACGAAAGGTCAAAGCGCGCGAATAATTTTCTGGAACCATGGCTACCTGATGATGCTGTGCCCGCCACCCTCGGGGTCGAACTGCCGGAGTTTCATTCGCAGGACGTCAACCCGTTCGTATGGCGGATTGCGCCGGCCGAGACGCCGCCGTCGGCGTGGAAGTCGGCAGGTCCTCGGAAGCGGTTCGATTGGGGGCGAGCTTATCGTCAGAAACTTCAGGCCGATCCGGACGTGCATGTTCTCCTGCATGCAAATCTGACGAGCTTTGTAGGAAGTGCCGACGGCTCGTCTATCGAAACGATCACGGTGTCTTCGCTAAAGCATGTGTCGATGACCATCGCGGCGAAGGCGTTCGTATTGTGTTGCGGCGGGATTGAGAACGCTCGTGTTCTGCTCAATGCGCCACAGAACATCGTGAAGAGGGTAAACGAATTTGACAATCTTGGTCGATACCTCGCGCAACATCCGCGAGGGTGTATCGCAACGCTGGAAACGACACCTCAGACTGACAAACGGTTGCAGAATCTGTTCACTGATTTCTTGAGACCTGATGACGTTCAATACGAACTCGGCTTTGCCCTGTCGGAACAGGCACAGCGCAAGCATGGTCTTTTGAACGCCAGCGCGGCGATTTATTACGCCGCTGGACCGGAATCGCCTTGGCGATCGGGAGCACGATTGCAAGATGCGGTCAGAACAAGAAAACCCTATCAGGGGATATTGCGGGATGTCGCAAATGTCTTGGGTAGCGCGGACTCTGTTGCCGCAAACACTTGGCGGCGAGTTCGCGGTCGAGCGCTGCTTTTTCCAGATCCGTTGGTGTCGATTTTGATCGATTTAGAGCAGGCGCCAAATCCGCAAAGTCGGGTGACGCTATCGGACATGAAGGACTCATTGGGGATGAACCGGGCCAAAGTAGATTGGCGCATCTCTGAAATTGAACGAACCACGGCGAGGCAATTTAGTGACTACATTGGCGACGTATTGCAAAGGCTTGGACTGGGAAAGGCTCAGCCCTCGGCCTGGTTGGGTAGCGATTTGCCTGTTCAAAACGATGAGCTTTACGGAACCTTTCACTTTATTGGCACGACCAGAATGTCGCGCGATCCACGCGATGGGGTAGTTGACGAGAACTGCCGCTCCCATGGCATTGATAATTTGTATTTTGCGGGTTGTTCGGTGTTTCCGACCGGTGGACATGCAAATCCGACGCTCACGATTGTGGCCCTCGCTATTCGTCTGGCCGATCATTTGCGGGCAAGACTGCGAAATTAAAGCCGATACTTGCCGACCCAGGCGATCATGGACTAATGCTTTCCGGCGGCGTGAAAGCCGTTTGTTCGGGCGAGAGGGCGTTGGCGGCCGTCTTTGGCTTTGGCTGTTGTAGGATGTGCGTATGCTAAACCGTTTAACCTCAATTGTTGCTTTGGTGGCCCTCATTCTCCATTTTGGAAACGATCTCAGAGTCGGAGCAGCTCCCGTTGATCGCAACGACGCGGTGCGGCTGGAGAGCGGCGACCGGCGCGACGATTCCAGTCCGTGGGGCGTTGCATCGGGATCCGAGTGGCTCTCGGCGTTTCCACTGTTCAACCCGATGTTGAAAAATGCAGGCGTCGGTTGGTTGCGCGGATTCTACGAATGGCAGACGATTCAGCCGAAGCAGGATTCGTGGAACTGGGTGCTTCCCGACCGCCTTGTCGCAAATGCCCGCGACAATGGGCTTCATCTGACCTTTAGCTTAGCCTATTTGGCACCCTGGGCCTCTGCCAACGGTGGAACCCGCAAATTCCCAATCAAGGACATGCAGTTTTGGCGAGACTACGTCAGTGGCATGGTCGAGCGCTATCACAACGACATCAAATACTGGGAAGTGTGGAACGAATTCAATGGGAGCTTTGCCGAAGAGGGTACGCCCCAGATTTATGCGGACCTGGTGCGCGAAGCGTCGGTTGCAGCAAAAAAGATTGACCCGACCGCGCAAATCGGAATGAGCGTAGCCAACTTCGACGTCGGCTTTCTTGACGCCGCTATTAAGTCGGGCGCGGCCGATCATTTCGACTATATCTGTGTCCATCCTTATGAAAAAATCAATGCGCTGGCCGATGATGGCGAGGTGGACTTCCTGACGATGACGACGACGCTTCGCAAGATGTTGGCGTCAAACGGTCAATCAGCCGATATTCCGGTTTGGATCACGGAAATCGGAGCTCAAGCGCCTGTGACCCCAAACCAGGAAGGGGATCGACTTCAAGCGGTCGCGCTGGCAAAGGCTTATCTGCTGTCGATTGCATCGGGCTTTACCCGGATATTCTGGTTTGAGGCGCGCGGCCCCAGCTATGGCGCACAAATGGATCATGGTCTGATCCGCCCGGACCTGACGCCCCGCCCGTCCTATCAAGCGCTGCAAGTCTTGACGGCTGCTCTCGGATCGGCGCCGAGAGGCGTGGGCTGGCTGAACCTCGGCAATGGAGGCTACGGTTTTGTATTCAGCGCACAGGGCAAGAATATCTTGGCTGCCTGGGCGCCGGCCGGGCGCACCCTTAAAGTCACATTCGATGGCGATGTTGGATTGTCCGATCTCGATGGCACCGGGACGCGGCTGTTGGCTGGAAAAGAGCTCACGCTTTCGAACGCTCCGATCCTAATTGATCATGTGCCCAGCGCGTTGGTGGCTCAGGCCCAGGCCAACCTCGGCAAGGCCTATCCTTGGGGCGGCCAGCACGGGCAAGCGCGGGTCGTGACCGCGCTGCTGCAAACGAAAAACATCGAAAACGGGATCAAACAGGTCAATCCCAACACCACCTCCGTTGTTGTCCTCGGAGAAAACTCCTGGCGCAAAACCGATTTTTCGATACCTGAGGGGGAGGGGCACTACGTCTATTTTTCGGTTGATCCGCAGTTTGTGCCGTTCGGAACCCATGATTTGGAGATTACGGCGATGGTTCGGCGCATCGGGTCCGATAAGATGGCCGGCATGGCGCTGAATTACGAATCTCAGACCGGTTATGTCGACGCGGGTTATTTCAATATCCCCGAGGGGGATCAATGGCACGAACTGACCTGGAAGGTCTCCGACGCCAATTTTGTGGGTGGATGGGGCTGGAATTTTAGATTAAATGCGATCGCGTCGCCGAACGAATTCATGATCAAGGAAGTCAGCGTTAAGAAAATTGCGCCGCGATGAAGGATTCACTGTTAAGAACTTCGCTTAACCACCTGGCTATTTAAACCTACGAAGGCCCGAGCAACGAAGATATTAAGTAGACCGACACTCCTCGTTTGGACGATTATTCATAAGCCGGCCGAAATAGAATCTATGCCCCGTGTTTTGTTCAATATGCCAAGTCAATACGCCGGCCGGCCTTCGGGCGTTGCCCGAATGGCGCTGGAACTTCTAAGTAATTTGGTCGGCGAGGGAGGCTACGACTATGTGTTGCGGTCTCCTTGGTCTCGAGAACATCTTCCCGAATCGTTGCAGATCAAGCCGCTTTCGATCATCACCGTTCCGCGTGCGTCAAGCCGCGGCCTTGACGTTTTGCAACAATCGCTGACGTTTCCCAAATTCTGCAGACAAGAAAAGATCGATCTTGTCGTTAATCTAGATCCTTTCGGCGCAGCCACCGGGGGGCGTGCGCGGCTGATGATTGTGCACGATATTTATTTCCGCACGATCGCTAAGCAGATGAGTTGGCGAGCAATCCGTACCAACGATTTTATCTTGAGATTGATGCTGCTCGGCAATTCGGAGGTTGTAACAGTATCGAATAATACCAAGACTGACCTTGAATCGTGGTATCCACGGGCAAAGGGCCATGTGACGACGATCTATTCGGCTACTTCCATTCAACCTCCGGCGGCCTCCAGTAACCCGCGAGAGGTCCCCGGCGCCTATGTGCTGGCGGTTGGCAACGCCACGGAAAATAAGAATTTTGGGATCTTGGCGGCGGCGATGGCTGCGATCCACGCCTCGTTTCCGGACGTTGCGCTCGTCCATGTCGGCGATGATGCGCAAGAAACTATTGCGAAGGCGTTGCAAGCGGTGGGATCCCCCGTGCGCGTTATTCGTCTTTCAAAAATCGATGATGCACGGCTTGCTAGTCTGTACAGCCATGCGAGCTGCTTGTGCGTGCCCTCGCTATATGAGGGATTTTGCTTACCGGTCTTGGAGGCCCAGGTCTGCGGCTGCCCCGTAGTATGTTCCGACCGCTCCGCCACGCCGGAGATTGCAGGGGAGGGTGCATTGTTGTTCGATCCAACGGATCCAGATGCACTCGTTGGTTGCTTAACGCGAATCTTGTCGGGATCGGGGATTTCCGGAGATCTCATTCGTCTTGGTTATACCAACGCTGCGCGGTTCTCATGGGCACGGGCGGCACGGCAGTATCGGGAGGTTTTCGAAAGGCTTCTGGCGGTTCGGTGACGCCTGAGCCCGGATATTACACATTAGCAAAGTCTGAATTTGTGCCGAATTCAGGCGTAGTCTGGCAGCGGCACAGCGGCAACGGTTTGATTTTCGGAAGGTCGGTTGGAGTTGGCAGTAGAAACGAGCCCAGGGTCGGAGATCTCCTCAGGCGACCGCCGCATGGCTTTCGGCGCGATCGCCAGCGGGGTTGTCAGCATCGTCAAGGCGGTGCTTCAGCTGCTGTTGCTGCCGGTAATGGCGCGATTGCTGGGACCGAACGAGTTCGGTCTGTATGCGTTGGCACTGCCGACCATTAGCCTCGTCACCTTGCTGGCCGACGGTGGGTTGGGGAGCAGCCTCGTTCGCGAGCAAGAATCCTCGACGCTGGTCTGGTCTAGCGCATTTTGGGCGCTGCAAGTGATGGGTATCACGCTGGCCGCTGGTTCAGCCATCTTCGGGATTTTTCTAGGCTATGTGGCGCAGCAGCCACGGTTGCCTGGGCTGATTGCATTATTGTCGTTGAGCTTGGTATTTTTAACGCTCGCGGTGGTACCGTGGGCGCGCCTGACACGACGAAAAAACATTGGTGTCGGTGCCTTCACCGACCTAGTATCCACCATCATAGGAGCTGTGCTCGCAGTGATCTTGGCCTATTACGGCGCGGGAGCCTGGAGTCTGGCAGCGCAGTATGTAATGACCTACGCGGTTCGTGCTTTGATTTTCAACTTTGCGGTGTTTCAACTTCCTGAGGCAAGATTTAATTTTAAAGTTCTTCGGCCGCATTTGGTATCAGGCGGCATTTTGATCGCAAGCCGGATGTCCGAATATGCAGGCCGGGCCGCGGAAAACTTCCTGCTGGATCGGATTTTCGGAACGGCGATTTTGGGTAGCTTCACATTTGCCAATCAAGTTTCGAAATTTGCGACCGACTCCGCGGCCAATATGTCGTGGGGCGCGCTCTACGTACAGGCCTTGACCGAGGACAAGAGCAAGATTGTCATATTGCACCGACAACTTTGCCGATTGCTTGGGGTAGCGATATTCCCGGCTACCTTTATCGGGGCGGCGGCTGCGCCTGAACTCGTCAGCCTCTTGCTTGGTCCAAAGTGGGTGGATTTGGCGTTCCTTTTGCGAGTATTTTTGCCTTTGTATTCATTCAGCGCAATCTGTGCTCAGACCTCACCAATTCTGCTGGCGTATGGACGGTTCGACCTGCAATTCTGGGTTACTCTTGGCTTGACGGTCGCGCGGATTGCGGCGGTCGGGCTTGGATTTTGGGTAGGGTTAACGGGAGCCGTTTACGGTATCGCGATCGGAACATTGATTTATTGTGCCGCCATGTTGATCATTCCGGCCAAAGTGAGTGGCTGCTATCCTTTGCCGGTGTTGTCCGGTCTGGTGCGCCCGGCAATCGCAAGTATTATTGGAGCTGCAGCCTATCTCTTTACAATTGATGCTTTGCCAATTGGCGTCATCTCGACACTTGCATGCTTGGGTTTGGGACTCCTAACCTACGGACTAACGATGGTGCTGATCGACAGGAAAGCATTGATCCAGGACTGGAGTTCGGCCCGCCGAATTATCGCGCCGCGCAAGGCAGCCACATGAATCGCGAAGGCGAATTTAGTCGCATCGGTGGTGGGGCCAAGATGTCTGAGAAGCGACTAAACCTGGTCGTCGGAATTGCGACGTCAGGCCGACGCGAATATCTTTCCGAGACCATCGATCTGTTGGCCCAGCAAACGCGATTGCCCGATCGCCTGCTTATTAATCCGGTTAGCCCTTTGGATCTCGATCCGGCCTGCATCGAACGTTTTCCCGCGCCATCTTCGGTGGTCAGTGGCCAGATCGGATCATCGGCGCAGCGCAATCAGATTATATCGGCAGCCACCGAAGCCGATGTGATCGTGTTTTTTGATGATGATTTTTTTGCGTGCAACGATTATCTGGCGGAAATCGAGAACTTGTTTCTTTCGCACAACGATGTGGTGGCTGTAACGGGTCGTCCGCTCGCCGATGGCATCAACGGGCCCGGTCTGAGCGTCGCGCAAGCGATGTCGATCATTGCCGAAGCAGGACCCGCACAGGATAGAACCATTGCGGAGGCGTATGGAACCTATGGCTGCAATATGGCATTTCGGCTGCAGCCGCTTCGGCAACACGCCATCTTGTTTGACGAGAATCTTCCGCTGTATGGCTGGCAAGAAGATATCGATTTTTCCAGGCGTCTTGCGCCTTATGGCCGGATCGTGAGGTCGGAACAACTCCGGGGAGTCCATTTGGGCACTAAACGGGGTCGCACGTCGGGCCTACGCTTGGGGTATTCGCAAATCGCCAATCCGGTTTATCTGGTTCGAAAGGGAACCGTGTCCTGGCAGCATGCTTGGCCACTGATTTGGAAACTGCTCGCGATCAACCTGGTGCGCAGTTTGCATCCTGAGCCCTGGATCGACCGCAGGGGACGCCTGAAGGGGAATTGTCTCGCCTTGATCGACATCGCGCGTGGCCGGATGTCGCCACGCCGAATCCTCGAAATGGAGCCGCCGACCCGATGATTCAAAAGCAGCGGCCAGTTTGAATAGCTGCCGCGGCCCGCACGGCCGCTGCTGACCAAACAAAGGTCTTAAAAAACCGCTCAACATTCGTTCGGCCCCCGAGACAAGTAAAACTTCCGGCCGGACGTGACAGACAGCCGGAATCACTCATGGCGTTCGGGATCACGGAACTGTTGTTTCTCTCGCGGGTGATCGCGAGCGGCAAACTCATGCGTTATCGGGGAGGGGAAAACGGCTTCACCTCGAGATTTGAAGCAGGATTGAAAGAAAAATTCAATGTGAAGCACGCGCTGACTGTAAACAGCGGAACCAGCGCGCTGATCGCAGCCCTCGTTGGCGCCGGCATCGGGCCCGGCGACGAGGTGTTGGTGCCCGCTTATTCCTGGGTATCGACGGCTGCGGCGCCGCTTGCAGTTGGTGCAGTCCCCATTCTCGTAGATATCGATGAGAGCCTTACAATCAACCCGAACGACATCGAGCGGAAAATCACCCCTTACACAAAAGCAATCATACCGGTCCATATGCAGAACCTCGTTTGCAACATGGAGGCGATTATCGAGATCGCCACACGCCATCGGATCAAGGTGATAGAGGACGCCTGTCAGGCTGTCGGGGTCAGCTATAAAGGCCGCCGCGTCGGAACGATCGGAGAGGTTGGCGCCTTCAGTTTCAATCAACATAAGAATCTTAATTCCGGTGAAGGCGGCGCTGTGCTGACCAATGACGACCGTTTGTTTACGCGGGCGCGGATGTACCATGATGTCGGAAGCTACACACGAGAACACGAAGACGAAGGCAACGAGCCGGTTTTTTGCGGCGTGAATTTGCGTGTTTCGGAACTGACGGGTGCGGTCCTTTGCGCCCAACTGCCGCGGCTAGACGGCCTGATGGCTCGCTTGAGGAAACGCCGTGAGATGCTGACGCGATATCTGTCGAGAAGCCGAAAGCTGCGAATTTCGCCGCATAATGATATCGAAAACGCCGTCGGATTGAGCGTCATCTTTGAGCAGAAGACCGAAGCGGAGGCGTTTGCGGCCCAGTCCGGGGTCGAGCGATTGATCGATACCGGCCGGCATGTCTACACCAATTGGGTGCCTGTTCTGACGCAGCAATCATTCGATGATCGCATGAACCCCTATAAGTGGGCACATCGCGAGATCAAATACTCCGCCGATATGTGTCTTCCGACCCTCGATATTCTAGAGCGGACCTGTCGGGTTTCGCTGGGTGCCCAATATCCGCTTGTTGTGATGCAAATGCGGGCTAAAATGCTGCTTAAATCCTTGGGCTAGTTCCGCAGGCCATTCTAATGATGCCGAAAACCGACCGGCCTTATTTGCCGCCATTGGAGGCTTGGGACTACGCTGGTGTTGCGAAGGTCGCGGTTTTGCGGGGCAAGCCTTGAGTACAGGCGGGACTAAGTTCGAGGTCGTCGTCGTCAGCCTGGTCACCGCCCGCGAGCGCCGCAAAAACATGAGCACGATGCTGGCAGAATCCGGACTAAATTGGTCGTTTTTTGACGCGCATTCCTCGCTCCAGCACCCGCAATTGCGCTATAGCCTGCGCGACGTGAAGCGGGAATTCGGACGGACCCTGTCAGCCGCGCAGATCGCCGTCAGCTCAAGTCACGTTGCCGTTTTGGACGGGTTTTTGGAACGCGGTGCTTCTGACTACATACTGGTTTTAGAGGATGACATTATTCTCGATCTTGATTTTCCGATTGGAAGGTTCGCGGCCTTTTGCGCGCAGAACGCGATCGACTACATTCGGCTTTTTGGAAAACATTACGCCGAGGCCGTGAGATTGGGGTTTTTCTTCGATCGATCCATCATCCGGTACAAAACCACCCCGACCGGGATGCAAGCCTATTTGATGTCCCAAAAAGGCGCCCGAATGTTTATCGATAGTTTCCCGTCGATCAACCAACCGATCGATCTGGGATTGGATAGCTTTTGGATCACAAAGCTGCCGCTCTATTCGATTTTTCCGTATCCCGTCATTGAGCGTTATTCACCGACCTCTATCCCCATTCCGCCAGCCAGCAAGGAACTAAATGCGTCCCAGCAGCTTGTTCGTCTATCCCAAAGGGTGTTAAGTAAGGCTCAAAAAATAGCTGCAAATCAAATGCTTAGCACTTCCGACAGGCGCATGAAGGAAAAGCTGGGGGCGTTTCAACAGATTGTGTGATGAGCGGTTTGGCAGAACGAGTGACCGTGGTGTTAACCGGTTCGTATAGAAATTTACCGATAATTGGGACGATCCCGCCCGTCACTCAGCCACGGTCGATGAGCCAGCTGGGTTCCTGGGCCAGCCGACAGGTGCTCTCTAGTAGCGGTAACCGATGCTGATAGAGAACCTGGCAACGTTTGCGGCAGATTCACTTCTTGATGCTGATCTCGTGATTGTCGGGGGCGGGCCCGCGGGGTTGGCCATCGCCGGCGAGTTCTTAGGAACGTCGGCGCGGGTGCTGGTTTTGGAAAGCGGGCTTCTGGAAGAGGCGTCGATCCATGCGGAGCTTTCCGAAGTTGAAAGCGTGGGCGAGCCCGCCAGTGACGCCCAGATACGGGAGCGATCGGCCGTCCACGGTGCTTCACCCACTTGGAAGCAAGAGATGCAGCCCTACAGTGCGCGCTGCCGAGCATTGGGCGGCACCACGAACGCGTGGGTAGGCAAATCAGCGGCCTTTGATGCGATTGATTTTGAAAAGCGGGCTTGGGTCCCCTATTCAGGTTGGCCTATCAGCCGTCCCACACTTAGCGCTTATCTCGACCGCGCCGCTCGTGTCTTGAATCTGGGCCCCAATTGCTATGATGAGGGCTTTTGGAAGTTGATCGGCCTGGATAATCCGCAGCCCCAGCTTTCCGAGGAAGATCTTCAATCATTTTTTTGGCAGTTCGCGCGTTCTCGCGTGGCCCGATTCGACTTCATGCGATTTGGCCAGGAATTCACGACTTTTCGCGCTGACAACGTCTGCGTCTTGCTTAACGCGACCGTCACTGAGATCAGCCTTAATGCGGAAGGCAATAGTTTCAGCGGACTTCGAATTGCCACCATCGATGGAGTGCGAAGTCGCGTCACGGCGAAGCTCGGCGTCGTCGCAGCAAGCGGCATCGAAAACGCGCGCTTACTATTGGCTTCGAATAGGGTGCAATCGCGTGGTGTCGGGAATGATCATGATTTGGTTGGTCGTTTTCTGATGGACCACGCCAGTGCGCGGGTAGGCCGTTTCGAAACCGACGACACAGCCCCAATCGTGCAATATTTTGGATTCTACGGCCTGCGTCATCAACGCCGCACGCATATGTACATGCGTGGTCTTGCGCCAACACCTGAACTTCAGGAACGCGAGCGCCTACTCAATTCTGCGGTCTATTTCATGCAAGAGCGTTCGCCCGATGACCCTTGGGACGCGATCAAGCGACTGTTGCAACGGACCAGCAACGACGTGCTACGGGATAGCGCCTCCATTGTGGCGAACGCGCCGTTGCTGGCGAGGGGATTGGGCGTCAAGGCGCTGGCGTCCGAAGCGACGCCGGGATTTGTTAGAGACCTCTTGAAGGCCGCGCCGCAAGGTCGGGGCGACGCTGCACCAAAAAAAGTCCAGCACCGCGGCTGGCCGCACAAATTGACGTCGATATCGATTAATGCGGTTTCAGAACAACGTCCCGATCCCGACAGCCGGATCACGCTCGCCGACAGGACCGATCGACTGGGGGTGCCTTTGCCGCGGGTTGACTGGCGTATCAACGACGACGAACGCTTAACCATCGTCCGGATCGCTCGATTGGTCCGCCAGGGCTTTGTCCGCGTCGGCCTGCCACAGCCAATTTTACAGCCATGGGTAGATGAAGAGCGGTGGCGAGATGGCGTGATCATTGATATGGCACATACCATGGGCACGACGCGCATGTCGGGCGACCCGAAATCGGGCGTCGTCGACGAAAATTGCAGGGTTCATGGTGTCCGCGGCCTCTACGTCGCCGGCGGATCCATTTTTCCCACCGGCGGTCATGCAAATCCTACCCTTATGATTATTGCTTTCGCGATTAGACTTGCCGACACCATAAAGGGCCAGCTCGCGACCGCAAAATGATCAGGTGCGGTTTCGACATCAAAAGCCAAGCGCTTGTTCGCTGTCTATTGCGGCGCCGACCAGATGATAGAGCGTGCTAGCTGGCATGTAGTCGACGGCCGCGGTACCGGCTTCGGTGACCTGGTCGATCCATCCTCCGTGCAGCTGACCAGGCAGATGTTTCGCAAACAAGTAATTCGTGATCTGGGAAACCAATCCGGGCCAAGCCGTACCGCGGGGGTCTTCCCGGCAGAGCACCCGGATAGCTTCAGACTGCGGCCAAATACGAGATCCGCTTGGGATTGCGACGCCGTTCTCTTGGACGGTACTCCGCACAGATCCATTCATGGAATCGAGCCCAAAGCGTGTCGCCGACGCAAGCAGACGATCAACCCGCTGATTGACATCTGCCCCGGTCAGCCGCTGCCATTCGCGCAGCAGCCAGGCCCACTCCATCTGATGGCCGGGTTCGAAGACGTTTTGCCCCGCAGGCCGTACGGGTCGCCAATGTCCATCAAATGTCTCGCGGACGATGCCCGTTGTGGCATCGGCCAAAGCCGCATCGAACAGATCAACCAGCGCGCCGGCGCGGGCAAGATGGCGATCGGCGCCGCTTGCCTCCGCAAGCGCGAGCAAGGCCTCAAAAAGGTGCATGTGCGGATTTTGCTCGCGGATATGGAATCGGTCGGGCGCGCTTAGCAGGCCCAGCCCATTTTCAGCGCCGAAAATCCGGTCGACATCCGAAAGCGTGGTATCGGCAAGGGAAAGCAGGCCAGGGTCGCTCGTCATTCGATACACCCAGGCGAGCATATAAATCACAAATGCATGGGCGTAGAGATCCCGCGTCGAATCAGCAATGCGGCCGTCAGGGTGCACAGAGAAGACCCAACCCGGGAGCCCATCCGCCGCGTAGTATCGATTGCGCAGCATTTCAAAGGCTCGCAAGGCACGGGGCTGGCCGGCATCGGACCACTTTAGAATTGATGCCCGGGCGTATGCCGCAATCTGACGACACTGTACCATCAACCTGCGCGGCAGGTTTGGCGGCAGGCCGTTGAAATCCAGGCGTTCGTGAAAACAGCCGGCTTGGTCGTCAAATCCCGAGGAGGACCACAGGGGCAGGGCGTGCTCAATAATAAATTGCCTTAGCCGATCAACCGATCGTTGCGGCGTTCGCTCGCTGACCGGTAGATCGGCGAGGTGGGTCAAAGCCGCATCCTTTCAACGATTTTTGTCGACGAGCGATCGGCCACAAGGGGAACCAGGACAACGCGGCCGCCGCGGGACTTTACCAGCTCGCCCCCGACCACCTGTTCCTCGGTGTAGTCGGCGCCCTTGACCAGGATGTCGGGCGAAATGGCGTCGATCAGGGCAAGCGGGGTCGCCTCGTCAAAAATGACCACCAGATCGACGGCACGAAGCGCGCCGATCACGCGGGCACGGTCTGCCTCGTTTTGAATAGGCCGCGTGGGTCCCTTCAACCTTTGAACCGAAGCGTCGGAGTTGAGGCCCACGATCAAGCGATCACCCAGATGCGCTGCGGCGGATAGAAGTTCAATGTGGCCAGCATGCACAAGATCAAAACAGCCGTTAGTGAAGACAACGCGCTCGCCCATGCGCCGCCAGCTAGAGGCTATCTCCAGCGCGGCTTCAAGGGTTGCGAGTGACCCGGGATGGTGCGCAGCCGCGGAGGCACGGGCGATGGCGGCGTTGAGCTCGGTCCTTGCGACGATCGCGGTTCCAAGTTTTCCGACGGCGATCCCTGCTGCCAAATTCGAAAGCACGGTGGCTTCCTCAATGGAACGCCCCTCCGCGAGTGATACGGCGAGCGCCGCCAGAGCGGTGTCGCCGGCGCCAGAAACGTCAGCCACTTCCAAGACCGGTGTTGCAAAATGAACGGCGGCCGATCCGGGCTTGAGCAGCGACATTCCTGCCTCCGCGCGCGTGACCAACACGGCACCGTCGAATTGATCCGCTAGCGCCCGTACCGCGGCTTCGACGTCAGCATCAGTTTGACAAGGCAGGCCTGTCGCTGCAGATAATTCACTGGCATTCGGTTTGATGTAATCCGCGCCGCGGTAGCCTTCAAAAGTGCGTCGCTTCGGATCGACCAGGACGACCTTGCCAGCCGTCTTTGCGAAGTTGACGACCTCCCGCAGGACTCGATCGCTCAATACACCTTTGGCGTAATCGGAGACCACGACGATATCGGCCGCCGCGATTGCTGAATGCGCGGCAACGATGAGCTTGCTTTGGGCTTGCTCGGATAAGGAATTTGTCTGCTCGCGGTCAATGCGAAAGAATTGCTGTCGACCACTGATGATGCGGGTCTTGCAGGTGGTAGGCCGCTCGGCATCGACTACTATAAACTCTGCGGATATTCCCGCAGCGCTCAACAGGCCTTTGAGGTCGTTGCCGTCGATGTCGCGCCCGACGGCGCCAATCAGCCGAACGTCACATCCAAGTGCCGCCACATTGGCCGCGACATTTGCGGCGCCACCGGCAACAGCGCGGTCCCCGCTGTGGACGAGAATCGGAACCGGAGCTTCCGGTGAAATCCGATTAACTGCACCGCTAACATAGCGGTCGATCATGATATCGCCGATCACCGCGACGATTTTTCGCTCGCCGCCATTCGGTCGCATTGTCAGGCTTTTAGCGACAGTAGATTGCATAGCGCGCTCCGGGGATGTCTACCGAGGCAAATCCCTAAATTCTTTTATAGCACGGCCGAACCGGGTTCAGACAGATCCCATCTCGGGTTCACTCACGACAGCACGAGTGGGTGTCACAGCAAATGCGATGCCGCGGATTCGAACAGACCTGCTCGATCAAGCGGCCTGTTCCAATTTTGACAGCACCGCTTCGGTCGCCTCCTTTGCCGAGACGTTTCGAACGCAACTCATGTGAACACATCCATTGCTTCGAAAGCAGGGTGCGCACGGGGTCGGGGCGCTCAGGATGCGGGCTTGCTGGTTTGCCGGACCGAACTGCACGTGGTCGGTGGTTCCGCTCATAATGACGGTGGATGGAATGCCAAACGCGGCGGCCAAATGCGACGCCGATGACTCCAGGCACACGACATGGCTAGCTCCCGCCACCAGTGTCGCGAACTGGTCCCACGACAGCTTGTCGCAAAGCTCAATGATCCCAGGGGCGGCCACCGCGAGCCTCGCCGCGCGGCCCGTTTCGCGCGGGCCGGCTCCGGCGATTACCACGGTTGTTCCTCGCGCAGTCAGATTCCTAATCAGCGCCGTCCATTTCTCTTCGGGCCATTCCCGGATCGAATTCCCGGTGCCGGTTTGGATCACGATATACGGCGGGGGCGGCAGCGATACCGGCGCGGATGGCGGTGGGTAATAGGCCTCAAGCGGCTGGTCAAGCGAACTATCTGCGAACAGGACCCGAAGCAGATCGCGCGGGTAGTCAACGAATGGTCTTGAGGCGTGCTCAAACCGAACCCGGTGTGTCAGCAGCGGGCCGAAGCCGCCGCAGGTGAAGCCGATCCGGACCGGAATCCCAGCTGAACGGAACAGCGGAATATTGTTCTGCGCGAACGCGTAACATTCTATTGCCGCATCATATCCGTCGCGGCGGATCGCTGTTGCCGCGGTCTTCCAACTGGACCAGTGTTGGAGAATTTTCTCAGGAAGCGATTGCTTGGATCGATTGAGCATAAAATGATCGGCGTAATAGACCTGATCGTAGAGTTCCGCGATCCCGCTCATCATCGGTTTGGCCCAGGAGCCGACGACCAACCCGATTTTGACCTCAGGCCGATGGAGGCGGACCCAATGCAGCGTCGGAAGGGTCATAATGAGGTCGCCGAGATGCCCGCATTGCGAAAATAAAATAGAGCGGATCTTGGAAAGGTCGACCTGAGTAGGATGGCGGGGAACACTAGTGAAAACGCCGCAGGCAGCATCGATCACGGCTAATCCTGTAGCGACATACTTCTTTCGGACCATATACCCTGCGACCATCGGAGCCAGCGCCGTCGGGTACACGACGCCGGATGCTCTTCCATTCAACGCTTCTCGCTCCTCTCCTCGACCAGGGTCGGTTTGATGATTTAGCACGAAATGAACAGTCATATTGCACCATTGCGAGAGGAAATCGTAGCCGCATTCTAAAACAGCAGAAGGGAGAGCGAGGCCGTTTTTGGTAATTTCGAAGTTGACGGGCTCCAAAATCAAGTTGGGAGAAATCCCTCATATTTCTCGCAAAGCGCCGGATCATTGTGTACCGCGGCACTGTAAAACACCCTGCAAAACACGCCAATCGTATTGACGCTTAACGTTAATGCACTGGTTCGGACTTGTAGAACAGGGAAGTCGAACCCTGCAAACGGCAGTTGGTTTGCCCCCTCAGCGTGGCGTGAGCGACTTTCTCCATACGGCTTGCGGAGCCAGCAGAAAGTTGGCTATGCATGGTGCGACACAGAATTTTGACCCCCGTCAACGGCGAAAAGCCACCCGGTTTTCCCGGAAATTTTTCCTATATGACTGGCGTTCGCGGTTTAAACCGAATCCGGTTCAGAATTTGGAACGAAATCAACTTGAAAAACCTAGAATAATGAATAATCGAAGCGTGGCTCCGACCGGTAAAAAACTTTGGACGATTAACGGGCGCTTTGCAACGCAACGCACAACCGGAGTTCAGCGCTACGCCCAGGAGATCGTCAATGGAATTGACGAAATCTTGTCTGAAAATCGCGATGTCGCCCGGCGTCTCGGCTTTGAGCTGGTGATGCCGCCGGATGCGTTTGACGAGCCGGTTTTGTCGCGAATTAAATGCCGGGAGACCCGCTTTGGCGCAGGTCATCTGTGGGAGCAGTTTGTGCTTCCATGGTATCTGCAATCGGGTGTTCTTAGCCTCGGTAATTTTGGCCCCGCGGTCGCCAAACGCCAGGTCATCTGCATCCACGACGTCAACACCTTTATCCAACCAGAAAGTTACTCGCCGGCGTTTCGCGCAGCCTACCAGACATTTCAACCGATGATTGTCAGGCTCGCGCGCCGGGTAGCGACCGTATCGAAATTCTCGGCGAAGATGCTAGTCGCGTATAAGCTGTGCAGGCCGGAGAAGATCTTCATTGCGCCCAATGGCTACGAGCACACGCTGCGATGGGACGCCCGTCGGGCTCAATTACCTCTATTGGCGCAACTGAAGCGGCCATATGTGCTGCTGCTCGGGAGCAAGGCCAAGCACAAGAATATTGGCATTGTTCTTGAGGAATCACAGGCCCTGGACCAGGCGGGAATCGAGATCGTTGTTGTGGGTGCGGAGTCGAATATTTTTTCGGACACGGGTGAGGTGAAGTGTCCGAATGTTCATTATACCGGCTATGTTGGCGATGATGAACTGGCGGCCTTGTACGAAGGCGCGCTCTGTCTGACGTTTCCTTCTCTCACGGAAGGTTTCGGAATCCCGCCGCTCGAAGCGATGGCCAGAGGCTGCCCTGTGATCTGCTCAAATGCGGCTAGTCTGATCGAGGTCGGCGGAGAGGCCGTTATCTACGTCAAACCCGAAAATGCGCAAGGGTGGCGAAATGCCATTATCGGCCTTTCAACCAACCTCGATCTTCGGGCCAGGTTAGCCGCCGCGGGACGCAAACAGGTTGAGCTATTCTCCTGGAAGCGCAGCGCCGAGCTATATGTGAATGAAATCCTCAACCTTGGCGGCTAGTAAGTCCAAGGGCATCGCAGCCCCTGCGCAACGCACGCCGCAGCTACTGGCTTGCGGTTGATCGAACGTCACTCCCCTGGGTCGGCCCCAAACTCCCGAGGAAGCCACAGACCAGCGGCCGCTCGACCACAAAATAGGCCAGCAGTCCGACGATGACGCATAGAGCGATGACGGCCGGAACAATCGCGATCTGGGAATGGCGACCGATAGGGCTGTCTTTAAGAAGCTTTTCATAGAAAATCATCACGAAGAAATGGGTGAGGTAGAGCGCGTAGGAGGCATGTCCCAGCAAAACACCAAAGCGGACCGCGAAGGTTTTCGGCGGGCCCAGCCGCAGAAAGGCGGCGAGCAAGAGCACTGCTGGAAGGCCCCAAACCATCACCCTGGGCAGCCCCAACAGCCCAGTCTCGTCTGGATGAAGTACCAATGGCGGAGCAAGCGCAAGCGCGGCGAAACCCAGTAAGCTCCAGATTGGGGCAAGATCGACGTAGCCGGTCAAGAACGCTCTTGCCAGCAGCAATCCGAAGCCAAACTCTAGCGCGATGGGTTTGGCGAAAAAGTCCCGCGCCTCGCCATTCGGCATCAATAGCCCGAGCGCGAGCAACACCGCAATTGCCAGCGTGCTGCAGATGACGGCAGCGTCGCGGGATCGCAGCACCAGCGACGCACCGAAAATCAGATAGAAATAGACCAGATAGCTCAATATCCAGGAGGGGCCGATCAGCGTCTGAGAGCTTGGTATCAGCAACAGCGAATCGACGACGTTAATGATCGTCAAATCCCTGGACTTGAGAAATCCGACCGACCAGATCGCAACAAATGCAGCGCAGCAGACCCAGTAAAACAAATACACCCGCGCCAGGCGGCGCGACAGAAAACGACCGGGCTTGGTGACCTCGCGCCCCGGCGCAAAGCTTCGAAACAGCATCATAAACCCGCTGATCACAAACAAAATGTCAACACCGGACTCGCCGATGCGGGTGAGCCAGGCCGAACTGCGAGGGCCCACGGAGGCGCCCAGGGACGCTTCCAGGGTGTGGTGCACCACCAGCATAAGCACCGCAATCCCGCGCAGCATGGTCACGCCGGTGAGTTGTTGGCTCTTCAAAGATGACCATCCTGTTTCAAAAAATACTGACAACGCCACACGGCTCGATTGCGATTGTCGCGAACGCCACCGGCATGGATATTGGGGTTACGACTTGTTCAGGTCGCGGATCTTGATCCTGCGAAAGCTCACGAGGTCGCCATGATCTTGAAGCGCGATGCGGCCTTGCCAGAAGCTTGCGAATTGAGATGAGTCAGCAAATTTGCTTTTGGCAATAAGGGCTTTTCCTTCCGCACTGGCGAGGTCCACGTCCACGATTTTTTGTCCATTCAGCCAGTGTTCGATCTTCCAGCCGCGCACCACAATGCGCGTCCGGTTCCATTGTCCGACCGGTTTTGTGAGATCGGTTAATGGCGCGGCTATGTCGTAGAGGGATCCGGCGAGATGATTGGGTTGATGCCGATCTTCGGCATTGAGATTATCCAATATTTGGTATTCTGGCCCGGTTTGAAACGCGGCCCCTTCGCCTGGCCCCACGCGGTAGATGATGCCGCTGTTGGCGCCTTTGGAAACTCGCCATTCAAGACTGAGTTCGAAGTCGCCGTATTGGCCGACGGTGACGAGGTCGCCGGTGTGGCCGACGGAGCTGAGCACGCCTTTGCGCGCCTTCCAACCCGAACCGGGATCCTGGCGGTCGAGTGCACTCCATCCCGTGAGGCTGTTGCCGTCAAACAGCGACCGCCAGCCGTCCGATCGGTCAGCCAACACCGAACCGTTCCAATAGAGTGCCGCGCCGACACCCAAGATCAGGATGAGCAGGGCAACCCATTTCAGTTTCACGATCGACCATCCACGGTAGTCCGCGCGGTTACGTTGCAAAATTAATTATTCCTGGCCATCATTTGCCATGTTGGCGGGGGTGTCAACGCGCTGCCCAGTCTAGCCGATGCACAGAGCCATTGCTGAGTCCGGGCGCGAGCTAGACTAGTACCCGGAATCACAGCTGAGTGATACGGCGGCCTTTGAATCGGCGTTGACGGACCTTTTTCTTGGTCCAGACGAAGGGCTCGGCTTTGTCGTTGTACGCGTTGACGTAGGCATCGATGTGTTCCTGAAGCTGCTTGAGGCTTGTGAAGGAGGTGCCGCTAAGCGACTGCCCCTGCAAGATCGAGAACCATACCTCGACCTGGTTGAGCCAGGACGCACTTGTCGGCGTGAAATGAAATTGCACGTTGGGGTGGGCCTTGAGCCAATGTTCGTTTTTCTTGTGGGTGTTGAGGTTGTCGAGGATGACGTGAAGCTTTCGGCCCGGAAAGGCTGCGGTGACACTGTTCATGAAGTCGAGAAATTCGATGCGGCGACGTCGTTTTGAATGAGCGGCGATGATCTTTCCGGTGGCGACTTCGAGCGCCGCAAACAATGTTGTGGTGCCATGCCGCTTGTAATCGTGGCTCTGGCCGGTCAAGGCGCGGCCATTGGGCAACTTCAGATAGCCCTGCGCTCGCTCCAAAGCCTGGATCGAGGGCTTCTCGTCCACGCATAATGGCCTTCGCTGGCGGGGCGACGTAAAGGCCAACAACATCGGCGGCTTTGGCCGTAAAGTTCGGGTCGTTGCTCTCACACCAGGACTTGCGAGCCGCGAGGTCAATCTTGTGACTGCGCAGGAACCGCCAGACATATTGCACGTCAACATCGCCCAGCACCCCGGCCAGCAGGGGCCCGGTCCAACGTGCGAACCCGTCCGGCGGCGGTTTGTCCAGCAGCCTCAGAATCCGCTTGTCGGTGGCCTTCGTATAGATCGGCTGCTTGCCTGGCCGCGGCTTGTCCTTCAGTCCTTCCAGGCCATGGTCGGCATAGCGATGCCGCCAAAGGCTGACAATCCGCGGCTGGACCCCAACTTCCTTGGCAATCGAGCGGGTGCTGCGCCCGGCCGCCGCCAACAGAACTATCCGCGCTCGCTTCAAATCGCGCTGCAGTGTCACCGGTGAGCGGCAACATGCCTCAAGCACCTTGCGATCTTTCCTCGAAAGGTGGACTTCTCTTGCTTCGGGTATCATCCCGACCTAGAATCACGACTCACATTCCAAGAAAAGTGGGTACTAGCTTCATCCGGTGATGCACCACCGGCGATGGTTTCGATGACGACGCAGACCCAAGCGTCGATCGCCGACCGCTAGACCGGCAGAGGCCCGCTATGTTTTTGGGTTGCGCCGCGTAGATGTCAGGAACGTTCTTGCGATCGAAATGCCGACGACGCCGCCTGCCAGTTTTTCCATGGCGTCGATGATACGCGCGTCGCGATCGGGAGTGAGTAATTGCGAAAACTCGAGCAAAACCGCCGTTCCAAGAACAAAAACGCAAACCAGGGCCAGGCGGCCGGGGTAGGCAGCGCAGAATAGCACGCCGAGCAGCGCGTAGGCGCCGAAGCGCTCCAAAAAGACCACCATGGCGGGTTCATAACGGGAGAGTTCCGGTCGGGCACTAAGGGATGTCAATGTCGCGTAGACGATAAAGACGAGGCAGGCCCATGCGGCGACTGAGACAATGGTGCGGTTCATGGCGTCGTCTTAAAGGACGGACAGGGTCACGACAAGACGCCGGGGTTAGCCGGGGCGTTGGCTAATCGCTTCGCCAGCCAAACCTGTTAACGCCGCCGGGTTCGCTATCCCCGATGTCGGGATTTTGGACGTCGGCCATGCTTGGCGGTAGCGCGGCAAATTGCTCCGGCCTGGGACGCCGTTTTTGGGGGATCAGATGAAGGCCCCGCATGACTGCATCCGGGTTCCATGGCCGGCAGGTCGAAACACCCTGGCAAAGCAGGGGGACGTTGCTGCCCCAACATGATGAGGCGGGGCCGCGCAACTGAGCGCATGGCAGCGGCCCCTAATCGCGCAGGGGGCCCGGTATGGAGCGGCGTCGGCTGCGCCTCGCGCGTGGGCGGACCATAAGAGGTCGGCATGAGGCGGCAACCAGAGCCGCGTTTTAACCTAGCCGGTCAACCTTACTCGACAGGCCGGTCCGGTCAAGCCAAGACCTCATAAAAGCGCGACGTCAAATGCGGGCGGACACGAACTATTTGGATCTTCCCGACGTCTTCAACCATGACAGGCGTAACTCTCGACCTGAAGCACGGCAGCCTCAGATCGCCTGCCGATGGAACTGAGAGCGGACAATCCCTGGATCACATCGTACTGCAATCCACGGTGCGTCGAAGGCAAGCAGCGCTTGACCGCGGGCTCACGGCATTCTCCGGTTCCTTCTGGGCGCAAATTTCGCCTCGTTTCGGGGATGTGCGGAATTTCTGCGGGAAAGCTCCATATCAACATGTTAGAAGGCGCGGACGTTTTGAAAGGGTGAAATGGTGCCAGATCTCCACGTCCCGCATGGCACGCGTTCCGGAACCCAGCGGCCCCGGGGGCGATCCACGAGGGTCACGCTGGGCTGTGCTGCCATCCCTTATCTTTTCGCGAGCACCGATGGAATAATCATCCTTGTTTGGGGGGGGGATTTGCCAAGCCATTCACGGGCTCTCAGGGCAAGGAGCTTCGGACTATTTCGCCATCGGCTTGATCGGGAGCTTGACTTACGTCGGTCGCTTGAGAGCGCGCGGCCTTTACGATTTTGGGTCGGTCTCAAAGCCCGGCGTCGAAATGACGGAAGTAATTGTGAGTTGGGCTGTCGCAGTGTTGGTGCTGACATTTTTCGCGTTCCTGGCAGAAATGAGCATCCTATTTTCGCGCGGATCGTTCCTGCTGTTTGCCGGAGCAGCGCCGGTCTGGCTATTAGTCGTCCGAAAACTTGAGAAGCTGTTGTTAGCACGCGGTATCGCTCGCGGCGCTATTGGTCGACGCAATATCGTCGTGGTCGGCGACAATGCCGAGATGGAAGCCATCGGTGATAGAGAATATCTGGCTTTTTTTGGAGCGAGCGAGGTTACCCGCTTTGTCCTGACGGATGCGGAAGATCCCCAGCTGCGACAATCTAGCGACGTAGCGATGTTTAGTGCGGTGGCCAATTTCGTTCGTAAGCACCAAACCGCTGAGGTTTTGCTGGCTGTGCCTTGGCGTGATGCCGAGCGGATCGATTTTTTGCGCGAGCAGGTCAAGACTTTGTCGGTGGTGTGCCGATTGTTGCCGGACGCCCAGATTCGATCGCTGACGAATTTCGTCTGGTCGGCGCGGCAGAAAGTCCTCTCGATCGAAATCCAGCGACCGCCGCTAGGAGCCACGGCATTGGCAGCCAAGCGTGCGATGGACCTTGTCTTCGGTCTAGCGGCTTTGATCGTTGCGATGCCAGTCATGGTGCTCGCGGCGCTCGCCATCAGGTTAGATGGACCAGGGCCGATTCTTTTTCGGCAACATCGCAAGGGCTTTAGTGGCCGGCGCTTTGCGATGTTAAAGTTTCGCACGATGCGGGTGCAGAAAGATGGCCAGACTGGCGAGGCGCTAGTTCATGAAGCAGACAACAACTCCCGCGTCACTCGGGTTGGTTCACGGCTACGCGCCTTCGGTATCGACGAACTTCCCCAGCTTCTTAACGTGCTACGGGGCGAAATGTCACTGGTTGGGCCGCGCCCGCACACGCTAACCCATGACAATCACTTCGAAAAAGTGCTGGAGGATTTTGCGTTCCGCCATCATATCAAACCGGGCATGACCGGTTGGGCACAGGTCTATGGATGGCGCGACGCCACTACGGCGGTGGATCCGACTGTACAACGGGTCAAACTGGACATCTGGTACATCAACAACCGCAGCCTCTGGCTCGACTTGCAGATTGTGATGAAGGCGTTGTGCACGGTCCTTCGACGCAAACCAAACGCATCCTGAGACGGGATGTTTCGATAGGTATTTTTGGCGCTGCCTGCTTCGGCTGGATCGTTTTTCGAATTAACGAGTCAAATTCCGAAAGTTATGAGCTTCTTAAAGCAACTGCAAAGGTGGGATCGATCGATTTGACCGTGTCTTCTATGTAAGCCTTTCCTTGGGGAGTGCCCAGGTTAAAAGCGTCAATAATTGCGGGCCTTAAATCAGGTCGCGTCGCCAAGATGACCCGGATGTCTCGCCGCACCAGGCCGGTTATCTCAACATCGCTCAGCGTCGTCGTTGCGGCAATTGCCAAACGAAGCGGAAGTAGGTTGGCATCGCCCGGGGCCGTCAAATAGGACATTTTTAGTGCTTCGGATTTGGACTGCTCGTTATCCTTCTGAAGTTTCGCCAACACGAGCCAAACTCTGGATAAATGCGGTGCAGTAGACAGCGCTTGCCGCGCCGCGGAAACCGCGTGGGTTTGGATCACAGAGCTTTCACCGCTTGCCGGGGTGTTCTTGGAGGTCAGCGCCTGGGCGGCGAGGGCTATGGCGTTGTCGCCGATCAAATCTCCTCGCAATGGGGCGAGTTCGGACGCCAAATCTGAAGACGGACCGAATGCCGCCGGATTGGCCAGCGCTACGCTCAATGAAAGATTCTGTGGTTTCGGTGAAAGTTTTTCGGCCATGATCGTCGTCACTGCAAACCCAGCCAGAATGAGTGAAAGGAGCGTGGTTGCAAATGTTGGCCAGCCCAAGTTTTTCATTGGTTCGGTTTCCAAATTAGAGACGCACTGTACTCATAGCGCGAACATGTGGTTTCCTTGAATCGTTAACAGCGTGAGATTGCCGGTCGCAAAAGCTCCGGTATCAATATTGATGCGGTTGGGTCGTATGTCGGGTTTCGGAACCGGCGTATGACCATGAACGATATACTTACCGAAGTTAGTCTCGCTTTTGAGAAATTCATCACGAATCCAGATCATGTCCTCCATTTTTTGCCGCGCCAGCGGTACACCCGGCTTGACACCGGCGTGAACAAAGAAAAAATCTCCGCACAAAAACTTCGGCCGTAAGTGATCAAAGAACTGACGGTGCGCAGGCCGTATGCTGCGTTTAAAAGCCAACAATAGCTCGGCCTGTTCCGCTCGATCAGGCTTCAGCGACGGTGTTAGGCCATACGACATCAGTGTCGGCAGCCCACCATGCTCCTTCCACTGCGGGAAAGAGCTTGGATTTTGCAGCACGTCGTACAGCATCGCCTCGTGATTGCCTCTGAGGAAAATGGTCTCGTGGCGCCGGCTCCGATCCAATAGCAAGTCGATGGTTTCCCGCGATGCCGGGCCTCGATCAATGTAGTCTCCCAGGAACACGTGCAGGGGACGAGCCGGTCGGGCTAGTTTGAGGTGGTGGTCAATGGCCGCGAAGACTCGGCGCAGTTCGTCGACGCACCCGTGAATGTCGCTGACGGCGTAAATGCAAATTCCTTCTGGCAAAGTGGGCTTGCGTATTTCCTTGGATCGGGTTTTTAGCATCTATCGGATGGGTCCTCGCCGAAGCGCTCCTGCGGTATATTGCCAGACTGGCGAGGCCGCAGCTTGGTAATCCTGACGGCCGCGATAAAATACTATAATAGGGAATTAAATTCTTAAAGACGTGTTGCCGTAATCAAAGTCAACCACCTTTGAATTCAAGCCTTACGGCTTGTTGGTGGCGAATCCGCTGGCCCGCGGAGGCCGCATCGGCGATCCGGCCGACCACCGTAGCGCTGGTGGCTCAGGACAAAAGTACCACGACAATGAGGCTGCGACGCCCCCAACTCGACCGCCTATCTCAAGAAGAAAAACAGGCACGCCCAGGGACTGAGCCCTATTCCGTAGACGGCGATATTCAACCAATTTGGCCGGTGCCTAAATCGCCGGACCAAGATTGTGTCGGGCCGCTGTTCGTCGATCGTAATTGTCGTCACGATACTCTCCATAGTAGAGAGATATATAAATTCAATCAAGGGTTGTTTATGCGGCCCATACCTGACCGCCGCTCAATGGGGCGAGAGGACTGTCCTTGCGGCGTTGGGGCCCTCGCTGGCTCCCGCACGGAAAAATCGGTTAGCTTGCCGTTAACGGGGAACGCCTCAAGCTATAAAATCCAAAGAAGTCAATCTATTATAACCCAACATCCTTAAGAAATCGCTAATTTCAAGGCCTTTGATTTCGCGTTCCAAAACAGATCGCGTGTCCGAGCGGGTCTAGCGGCTTTTCTTGTTGGCTTTCTTGCCGGTCCTCATCGTCTTGCGGACGACTTTCTTGTTTGCAGCTGCTTTTTTGACCGGAGTCGTAACCTTCGCCGTCGTTTTCTGGGTATGCTTCGAGGCTGGCTTTTTCATCGGAATAACTTTGGCGGTCTGCTTCTTTTCGGCGGCGAGCTTCTTGGCTTCCATGGCTTTCGCCAGCATAGCTTTCTTCAATGCTTTGGTTGCCGAGGCTGAAAGCTTGGCCGCGTCGCCGGGGCCATTCATCGCCGACATCACCGTGTCTTGAAGGTTTTTCATTGTTTCGCTCCCAGGTTGTTGTAGGTGGTACAACGACTGATTCGAAGGCAGGATTATGACAAAACGCCCGCCTGAAGGATTTTGGCTTGCGGCTCAGGCTCGAGGCCGATTGATTTCCAGCCTTCCAGAAAGGGAGCGGAAGATGCGTGGGATCGCGGTTGGCTAATTGGCCTTCGCTATTAAAGCGGCGCCATGGAGCGCGGACGAGCGAGCAAAAGTAAAAGCCTTGGGTAGCCAGGAAGGCAATCACTGACCGTTATGAGATAGTTCACAGGCCGGTCTCGGCAGGCGTGAAGGATCAAACCTCGGATTACATCGGAGGTTTTGAGCTTCGCGCGTTTCGGTATTATCATACCATACCGTAGCGGAGATGATGAGCCAACCGGAATCTTTGGAGTTGAATTGGATGCGACCCGAGTTGCCTATGCGATTAGTTACGATCTCGGGGATTAGCCAACTGCTTCGCTCGCCTATACGAGGACGATCGAAGAAGCGCGAAGCGCGAAAGTGCGTACGACCCTGCCAAATACAACAAAAAGGCGATCCCACACACGATAACGGCCAAGGTCAGCAAGACCCACACCACCACAAACCCGAACGCCGTAAAGACGCGGTCCATGGTTATTGCGGATCTATCCGAGGGCCAAAGGCGCTTGGCAACGCACGTCGCGCTTAATAATTTCCACATGGCGGAATTTCCTGTCGAATCGCCTTTTGCCAGGATCTCATGGTATTTTCGTTAACGAATGTTTAATCAAGCTTTGGCGCTTGAGAGCGGCCGCGGTCGTGCGGGTAGCTATCCAACCATGTGTCGACCAAGTTGTAGGCCGGCGGACACGGAGCAAACGGATCGCTTCCGGCAGGCCGGGAGCCATTTTCGCAGCTTCAACCGGTTCAGGGGAGCAGGCTTTTCTTGAATCGCGACCTTTTCGGGGCCGCGAACGGGTTCCGATTGATCGAGGATGCTGGCGATCGCTGCTAAGCGAATGATCGGGTCGGGTCGCTCTCGCTCACGATTTTGACCTCGTGACGCGAGCTTAACAACGCGGCGCACGTAAAATGTGCGAATTTAAGCGCCAATTACATTGTGCTTTTGCTTTCGGTCGGAACTTGCAAAGACGCTGTCAGCAACCCAAAAACAAAGTACGGCGATCACCACTTCTGCCGCGAACATGGCAATGCTTACTCCGAGTAACCCGGCGAATGCGCCTAGAGCCCAGGCAAGAGCCACGGAGAAAGCAGCAGCGGCGAGCGACCAGCCGGCGAGCCCAATATGCTGATTTGTCGCCAGCAAGATCGTGCGCGGGACGTAAGCAGCCCCGGCTATTGCTGCATAGGCCAATAGCCATCCCATGACCGAGGGAATCAAAGGGATTCGGCCGTGGGTCCAGAATTGGAGGAGCCATGGAGACGCTGCATAAATCGCCAGACTGAGGCCTACCGCGGACAGCGATCCGAGCGTTGCCGAACGCTTGTAGAGAGATATCACAGCCGTGCTGCCTCCAGCGCCGAAGAGCCGAGAAAATTCCGGCCAAAGCGCCAGACTGAAGATCGAGATCACTTGAACCGCCACTCGCGCAATCGTTCTATAGACCGTAAACACAGCAACGGCGACGGTACCCTCTAGCGCTCCGACGACCAGCGTTACGCCCTGAAAGCTCAATGCGTTTGCGAGAGGGAAAGCCATGAATGAAACGGCTGGATGGGCCATTTGGCGGAGCTCAACTCGGCTAGCCATGGAATATCCCAGCTTCAGGCCCCGGTTTCCCCTTTGAGCTAGAACGATCATCACGCATCCGCTTAGTAAGCGGCCAACCAGTCCGACACAGGCAACGCCGGAAAAGTTGTCGAATAGTATGAGCCCAACAATATAGCCAACCCACTCCGCGAGCCGGCTAAACTGACCGAGGAGGGTGCCTTCGGGATATCGATCCGTCGCCTTGAATACCGCCTCCGAAAGGCCGCCGTAGATTGCAACGAGAACGGCGGACATCAGCGCTGCTAGCGCAACTCGACTATCCCAGGTCATGTACTCGGGCATCGGCCAAAACAGAGCTACCGGTACGATGAGTGCGAACAGGGAGCCGCAAACGATTGTGAGGAAAAGTTGGGCGGTCTGAAAGGTTCTATTCGCCTCGTCGATTTCGTTCCGGGCCATCGCCATAATCATCTTGTTGCCGGCGACGCTGACCATCCCGACGTCTGCCATGATGAGATAGCTTGGCACTGCCGAGAGAAGTATCCATGTGCCATATTTCGAGGTGTCCCAGTAAAGGAGAAAAATTGGAAGTGAAGATATCTGAATGGCAATACTGACAACTTGCCCGAAAGCGTTGGCACCAAGGCCTAGCAACAACCGTTTGATCATACGGGCCAACCACATCTATAGTCGCATACGAAAAGGTTATCGTAGCTGAAGCGAGCAAAGCCCGCGTTTCCGTCTCTCGATATTATAGCAACGGCAAATCCGTCCGTCCTTTGGCAATTAATCAACTCCAATACTGTCTTTTTTCGAGCATGCCCGGCAATGCGCTGGGCGAGTTGATAAATGGTCGCGCAAATAAGTCTGGCGTGCAGGGCCGGTTGCGCCTGACAGGTCGCGCATAACCGCCTGCTTAGAAAAGGCATCATAGTTTGGCCGACATTTTGAAAGAAATGGCTGATCAAAATCAGTCATTTTGCGACGACGTGAAAGACTTCGGAGGTGCTTTGGGGGGCTCCCCTGCCGCCTTGCAAAGACCGACCGCCCCTCCCACTTCCATTGTTGCTTCAAGCCTTCGTGGCGAAGATTAAAACAGCCCTGTGTCGGGTACAAATTCTGGCAAGCTCCGATGCCACTAGGACGGGGCCAGAAAGAACGCGGCCCGCAAGAAATGATGAGGATAGGGAAACCCGGATAGCGCGCCGGCGTTCCCATCCCGCAGGGAAACCTGTTTGCGGGCGCAGGTCGATGGGATAGGGTGTTGCATAAACTGGTGCTAATCTAGGGCGAGTTCCAAGCGGCGCCGACTAAGCGAGCATCTATTTGAGGTGTAAATAAGAAGCCAGACTCTGCAAATCAGTCGAGCAACCTGGCAAACGATTATGCTTGATCTGCTTGACTATTGGGCATTGCGCTGACAGTTAGTTGTCGATTTCGGCGCGTGGGCTCTAGAAGCACTATCTAGCTAATCTCCGGCACAATAGTGATTTCGGAATTGTGGCCGATGACGTGCGCAAAGCAAGACCCACCGGGGCTCACGGCAGGGGTTGTTGGGGGCTGATTGGTTGAGCGGCCGGCGTATCAAAGACCGCGATCTGAGGTATAGTCTGGCATTCGAAAATGTCTTATTTCCGATTTGTATGGCTCCGAGCGCAACATGAGTTCCGCTGAGATGATAGAACGCCGGTCTGAAATCGCGGTTTCCGCGATCGAAACGCGCAAGAGCTCAAAGCAATTCATATATGTTCAGATCGTTCGCTTCATTGCCGCGACTAGCGTCGTGATTTTTCATGCCGTGGGCACGGCAATGAAGCATCTTCCAGACCAAAGTGCTTCCCTTTACTGGATATTTCGCCATGGCGACCATGGCGTCGACATCTTCTTTGTCATTTCAGGTTTCATAATTTGCTATTCCAACTATTATTCAAAGACAACTTCACTTAAATTTCTTTTGCGTCGGCTTCAGCGGATCGTACCTATCTATTGGCTATTCACGTTAGCTATGGTGGCCCTCTCCGTTCTCATTCCTAGCGCGTTTTCGGAGACAGATTGGATTAATCCTCGCCACGTACTGATGTCGATGACATTTTTGAGTTTTGTCGATGGGAAAATGCCGATCGTTTTCGTAGGCTGGTCTCTGGAATATGAAATGCTGTTCTATCTGACGGTAGCGGTCTTACTTTTCAGAGCTAGAAAGGTTTGGGACGATCTCATCATTATTTTCTCGTTGTTGGCCATGTTGAGCGTCTTACCGGTCAGTTCAGGGCTGCAGGCTCTGAGCGTCTTCTTCACAAATCCGATCTTGCTCGAGTTCGTTTACGGAGTGATCGTTGCCAAACTTTTCCTTGATCAACGCGTCGCGCCGCTTGCGCTGATCGCGGTTTCCATTGCGACGCTGGTCGTCTTCGTTTCCGATCCTATAAATCGTATCATTGTTGCTGGATTGCCGGCATGCTTGCTAGTCTTGGCGGCCGCGGTACTCAGCAAAAAGCGGCAGCATTTGACTCTCATTGAGCGAATTTTCGGTGTGCTTGGAGACGCCTCGTATTCCATTTACCTGCTCCAGGTTTTCATGATTTCCGGAGCTGTGAAGGTTTTAGTGAAGCTAGGCGCGCTGCCGATCGATCTGATTGTCCTGATCACGACGCTTGTTACAATCCTAGCCGGCTATCTTTCTTACGTATGGCTTGAGCGCCCGTCGATGCAGTTCTTCAATCGCCTGGGTGCTTCGCGCCGAGAGCTCATATCACCAGTCGTGAGTCAATCATCTCGGACGGGGCACGCACATCAGGTCATGCGAAACCAGCCGGGGACGGACGGAGCGACGCGTTGAGGATTCTGCATGTTATCCGGTCCCTGGATCCGCGAGGCGGGGGTCCGATCGAATTTATGAACTCCATATCGGCGGAATGGGCTAAATCTGGCCACGACTGCGATCTGGTAACGCTCGATGCTTCGACCGACCCCCTGGTTTCGAGATCTCCGCTCACGACCTTCGCTCTCGGAACCGAGGCCACAAGTGGGTACGTATCCGGGCGAGGTTATGGTTATTCTCCGCGCCTCGTACCATGGATGAGGGAGCATGCCGCATTCTACGACATCGTTATTGTGCATGGTCTGTGGAACTATGCTTCGGTTGGAAGTTGGCGCGGACTGCGCAACACCGGGGTTCCGTACTTTGTTTTTACCCACGGCATGCTTGATCCATGGTTCAACAGAGCATTTCCGATCAAGGCCGCAGTGAAGACGGTTCTCTGGAAGGGCCTAGAGAACCGTGTGCTACGCGATGCCTGTGGCGTTCTTTTTACAACGACAGAAGAGCGCGATCTCGCAGGAAGATCCTTTCAACCTTATTCCGCTCGCCCATTCGTCGTTGGTCTCGGAACGCGTGACATTCAAGGTAAGGCGACCGCGCAACGGCTCGCCTTTACGCAACGGATGCCCGATCTCGATGGCCGTCGGTTCATACTTTTCCTAAGTCGTATTCATCCGAAGAAGGGAATTGACCTCCTGATACGCGCCTTTGCGCAACAGGCTAAGATGCAGCCAGATCTGGACCTCGTGGTCGCGGGGCCCGATCAAGTGGGTTTGCAATCCACGCTCCAGTCTCTCGCTGAGGATCTAGGAGTTGCATCGCGCGTCCATTGGCCTGGAATGTTGACGGGGGATGCTAAACTCGGCGCGTTCGTCGCTTCAGAGTTCTTTGCTTTGACATCCCACCAAGAGAATTTCGGGGTCGCCATTGCCGAAGCGCTTGCATTGGCTAAGCCTGTTCTGATTACGGACAAGGTGAACATCTGGCGCGATATCGAAGAAGACGGAGCTGGAATAGTGGTGACAGACGATATCGATGGCGTCTCGAAGGGCCTGGCACAATTGTGCGTCATGTCTTTAGAGAAGCGCGCGAGCATTTCCAACAACGCGCGCCGTTGCTTTGAGAACAGATATGATCTCAGGCGAATTGCGACTTCGATGATTGAATTAATGTATGATAAAAGTCGATCTTGGAACGCTAACGCAAAGAGAGTAACGGCGAGTGGTCCAGCATGATCGATCCAGAATGAGGTGGATCTATTGACTGGTTTTGAAAATCCATCGCATAGTGAATTGTACCCACGAGATTTCGTCCACGACATGGCAAGTTGAGCGGCAATGCGTTTGATCCTTTTGGTGCGATCGATACGTGATGCGCGGTGGACCGTGCGTGTCGGGTAGGGCAGGCTAATTTCAGAGGATTGCGGATCATGGGAACGGTCCTCATCTATCGCCTCGGCAGTCTCGGAGATACGGTTCTTTGCTTGCCGTGCCTGCACCGGATTGCCGAACGCTTTCCAGATTCGCAACGCATCGTCATCACGAACAAGCCTGTTTCGACATCTGCGCCGCACCTGTCAGACGTGCTCGCTGGAAGCGATCTAATCAATGGCACAATCGATTACCGTGTCGGCAGCCGATCGCCGCTCGAACTCGGGCGCCTCTTGCTGCAATTGCGAATGTTGAAAGCCGAAGCGCTTATCTATCTGACCGCGGCGCGCGGTGAGAGTGTTGTTCGACGTGACATTAGATTTTTTCGAGCGTGCGGCATTACAAGGATTATAGGCGCCCCGGTCACATCTGATCTGCAGACGAACAGGATCGATCCGGTTACCGGAGACGAGGAGCAGGAATGCGCTCGCCTGGCTCGGACGATCGCTGAACTTGGGTCGATCGATCTTGACGACCGCGCTTATTGGGATCTCCGCCTCACCAATATCGAGAGGAGGGTTGCCGATGACGTGCTTGAGCCTTTCGGAGGTAGGCATTTTGTCGCTGTCAATATGGGCGGAAAATCTGTCGAGAACGATTGGGGCGAAGGCAACTGGCAGATGTTGATGTCGGATTTACACAGCAGATTTAGCGACCTACAGCTGGCGTTTGTAGGCGCCGCGAGCGATGCTAGGCGCGCCATGATGCTTGCAGCGCAGAAGCCCGAACAATCGCTTAATCTTTGTGGAAAGCTCAAGCCGCGCGAGACGGCGGCAGTTTTATCCCGCGCTCGTCTATTCATCGGACATGACAGCGGTCCCCTTCATCTCGCCGCTGCCTGCAATGTTCCCTGCGTCGGCATCTACAGCAATCAGCAAAAGCCGCGCAAATGGCATCCGTACGGAATGTGGCATCGCATTTTTCATCCCTCGGGCCCGATTTCATCGGTGCCTGTGGATCGTGTTCGCAACGCGGTTGTGAGCGCCCTGAGTAAGGAGCCATCGCGATGCCAACAGTGTTGACCGACTCTTCGAGGCAGCGTGTGAGTGATTTGCCAATCGACAGGCCGATCGAGGGTGGACCAAGCTTTCGGTTTGGCCTGCGTCTGCATCGCGCGGTTTGGAACGTGGTTTGGAAATGCTTGGCTGCGTGGACGCCTCCGCAGTTTAGCCCGTGGCGCATTCTGCTGCTGAAATTATTCGGAGCGAGAATACATTCCGGAGCTGCGATCGCGGCATCTGTGCGGGTATGGCTTCCACGCAATCTCGAATTGGGTCCGTCTGCATCTATCGGGACCGGCGTCGATTGCTACAATATGGCGCCTATCAAAATTGGCGCGCGCTCAGTTGTGTCGCAGCGGGCATTCCTTTGCGCAGGTACACACGATATTAGCGACGAGAAGTTCCCGCTACGCGTGCGTCCAATTGTTATCGGTGATGATGTCTGGGTCGCGAGCGAAGCTTTCGTCGGGCCGGGAGTTCATATCGGAAACGGCTGCGTTCTCGGCGCGCGGGCCTGCGCCTTTGAGGATTTGAACGAGTGGACGGTTTATCGCGGAAATCCAGCGACGATAGTCAAGCAGCGTAAGTTGCATAAGCTCAAAGCTGGGAGACTGCATGGATGAAAATTACGTGCGTTCTTGGCCCCTTTCTTCCGGTCCCTCCGGTACGCGGCGGCGCAGTTGAGCGCATTTTTCAAAATCTGTGCGAGGTCTTCGCCGACATCGGCCATGACGTAACGATTGTTTCGCGATGTTTTGAGAGCTTTCCTAACCAGGAAGTCATCAACGGCGTTAAATATTTGCGGGTAGCATCATTCAATCAACCGAAATCGGTGATCCTTTATCGCCTTTTCGACATTCTTTATGCGATACGCGTTTGTTTTGCGCTTCCCAAGTCGGATGTTACGATTACCAACAGCGTCTCCCTGCCACTTTTTATACCGCGTGGTCGCGCAGGTCTGATTTACATGAGCATCGCCCGATTTCCGAAAGGTCAGATGTCAGCCTATCGGCGAGTTGATCGAATGCAGACCGTTTCAACCCACATCGGCGACGCTGTCCGCCGGCAATCACCTTCGGTCGCCCATCTCGTCAAGACCGTTCCCAATGCGCTCAGCAAAAGTTTCGCTGGTGCGATCGATGAGGACCGGGGAGCAAGACAGAAGAAGATCCTTTTTGTTGGTCGCATCGCGCGTGAGAAGGGAATTCATCTGCTCGTGCGAGCGTTTAAACTAGCTCACGCGAAGTTTCCGGAGTGGCAACTGACAATTGTCGGCCCCCATCGCTCAGCAGAGGGCGGCGATGGAGAAGCCTGCTTAGAAGAACTCAAAACCCTATCAGCTGATTTAGGATCCTCCGTCGCCTTTATTGGACCTGTCTTTGACGAAGCGGAGCTCGTAAAGCATTTCAAGTGCTGCGAAGTGTTTGTTTATCCGTCGATTGCGGCGAGGGGCGAGGCGCTTCCGTTGGCGCCGGTTGAGGCCATGGCGTGCGGTTGCGCCGTCGTCGTCTCTTCTCTCGACTGCTTCAACGACTATCTCACAGACGGTATCAACGGACTCGTCTTTGACGAAGGGGATGGATCCGGGGCCGACCTTGCAGAGAAGCTTGAGAGGTTGATGGGCGACGAGGCGTTACGAGATATGATAGGAAACGCCGCCGTGCGAACAGCGCAAAGCTATACGCGCGAATCGGTAGCGTTGGCTTTTCTGGAAGATTTTAAGACCTTGCGTCCGGCTGCTGCTCGGGATGGAGAGTAGCCGCGCCCAGCTGTCACGTCATTCGCAGACTCGGCGCTTGACCCAGTCGCGCTAGGCACCGTCGCGGATTGCCGGGGGGTTAGTCGCAGGCCCGACGCTTGCTCGAGTATCGCCAGGCGTTTGCCGTGGTCGGGATTGCCGACAAGCAGCCGTTCAAACTCGACGATCTTTGCCCCCACAAGGAATCGATACCAGAAACCCTGCAAGAAGTGATAGATCGCGCCTTCAACGCCGTCTAAGAAGCCGAGTTGTATAGTGTACCGATATATAAAATATACGGTAGGGCCGAGCCAAAATGGCATCCTGTTATAGACGCGTTGCTTGAAGCGGCGTTTTCGGGCCGCCTGCGACGATGATGACTTAGAACTCAATTCACGGTCTGATTCGAAAAGCCGGTACTTTTCATTGAGAACGTCGATCGCCTCGCGCGTTGCATAGGCATTATGCTTCGCGGTAAAGAAGCTGAGGTCGTTCAAATTAACATCGCTGAAACAATGATCGAAGGTCACGGTCTGCCCTCCCCAAACGATTATGTGCTCGTCCATCCAGCGGTTTTCGATGCGACCTTTGCCGTGACGCCATATTCTCAACAGCACAAGCGGAAATCGGCCGCCATGGCGAATCCATCGACCCATAAAAACATGCTTGCGCTTGATATTGATGCCAACCACATTTTCCGGCAATTCCGGGAGCTTTTGCAAAATCTCTCCAATGAGATTAGGCTCGATGACCTCGTCGGCATCGAGGCGCATGACCCATGGTGTGGATATTTCCGCAAAATCCAATGCCCACTGAAACTGTTGAGCTTGGTTCACGAACGCGTGTTTTATAACGCGGGCTCCAAGCGCCTCGGCAATCTCTGCGGTCTGATCCGTTGAGAAAGAATCTACGACGACAATGTTGGCATCAAGGGGAGATAGCGCGGTAATGCATCGCTCGATGTGCCGTTGCTCATTGAAGGTAATAATAACAACAGTGAGTATCGCCATCCGCTTACCACGTGAAATTTGACAAGCCTGCTACCAAGAACTTATCACCGGGTGGGCGAAATGATATACCACTAATTGGACCCCGGGTCGCCTATCGTATGAACGTTTCGATCGAGCCGCCAAGCGGACGGCCCTCTATGTCGAGGTCTCTTACGACGCCGCGTCTTGCTGTTTGTTCGACCTTGTTTCCAGAGAAGATGGCGCCTGCAACGCCGGCGCCCACCGTAAATGGACGTTCGCAGTTGACGCAAGCATTGTCCTGAAATATTGGCCCGACGAGTTTAGGTAAAAAATTAGGTTGTCGCTTCTGCGATTCAACCCGCACCAACGCCGCATATCCCTCGTGCGCCGCGTATTCTTCCTGCGCCGAAGTCACGTTCGGTAGATTAGCTACAATGGTGTTACGCCGGACTTCAATACCCAATTGACCGATGCCAAACGTGGTCTCGTCCGAACTCACACAAACAAGAATGATGTGCGACATCCAATTGCCAGTTCGGTTGATCACGGTGTTTTCTTCGATGACGGTATTCGTCTGGACCGTGAAAATCTTTGACGCAATATTCTCTTGGGAGCGAAGGTAGATTCCGCCGCCATCGCGGATTTCATTGTTCCGGATCAGGACGTCGCGAATGGAGGTTTGGTAAAGCCAAATTCCCCGTGGGTTGTCGACGAGCGTATTTCCAACAATCAGAACTTTATCCAATCCCCAAACGAAAGTAGCATAATGACTTCCCGCTTCCGGCGGAAGGTCCCATGGCGGGTCGACCTTAATGGTAGCGTCGTCATAGCCGACGACGTGTCTCGTCTGGCCACTGCCGTTGCCTGATACGATTGCGACACCGAGATTAAGCTGATGGCGATCGCCCAGCGCCCCCGCGATGATGGGGTACTCCGGATCCGAGAGAAAGTTCGCACCCGCAGCTTTGACCGAGCCAAGGCTTTCGGTACGGTTCGGGCCGCCGCCTTCGACAAGTATCGCCTCGCCGTCATTGCGCTGCTTGTTTGTGAGCGGTCCGTTGACGACATCGAAGGTATTACCGACGACTGATATACGCCACGCGAAATCCACGGCGAAGCCGTGATGAGCGACCACCGTCGTTTCGCTCTGGGAGACCGCGTCCCTGGTAAATCGGTTGTTTAAAAAGGCGGAATCGCGCACGCCCTGAAATGTGGGCGATCCGCTAACATTAATTGACAGGTTATTGGAAAACAGCAGGCCCACGCTGCGATCGAAACGATAGGGATTCTGCTGATCGTAGCTTCCCGTCTGGATCACGCGATTGCCGTCAAAAAGAAAATCCCGGTTGTCGGTCAAAAACCACTGACGCGAGACCAGCATGTTCAGCGTTACGCCGCGAATGAACGACCGCGTGTTACCGCGCCAGATCATTCCTTCCTGTGTCGTACCCGCGTTTACTAGCTGAAGGTCTTGCAGCCCAACACGATCCTTGGAATCCGCAACGATGGGATAGTTATGTTCATAGCGAAGGATTGTTTTATCGCGACCGGCACCTCTCAACACGACTTTGGATTCGAAATCGATGGTTCCTGCGATCCGGCATGTACCTTCGGGCAGCTGGACGACGGCGCCGCCCAACGCCGAGGCGGACGATATAGCCCGCTTGATCGCTCCCGAATCGTCCGTCGTCCGGTCGCACGCGGCGGACGTCGTTATCACGTGTGTCGCAAAGTCAAACGAGGCGGCCCATCCAACATTGAGGTTAAGGGGATCGCCGAGGCCAGCGACGACATGCACGCCTCCCTCAAGCGTGGTCGGGCCAAGCCCCCCACCATTATCGACCAGCACTTCGACCGCATCGGCTGGTGCAATACCAAGCGGGGCCCGTACGACCAGCATATAGTCGCGGCTGGCCGCCGTATCGACCTCGGCGGAATGCCCTCCGATGAGCACCGTGGGCGTGCATCCGGCGGACACAAGACTTCGTCCGAAGATACGGAAAAGTCCGCCGGGAACGATCTGGGTGGCATCGAGATGATAAGGAACAGCAGCGTTAAATCGGATTGCGGAGCTGCTACCGTAGTCATTGACGACCCGAACATGAAAGGCGCCAGCGGTACTGATCGGAATCTGTGCGGCCATCCAATACGAGGCAACGCGATTGACGATTGGAATCGACCGAGAGGCTCCGCCGGGAATGTCTTGGAACACGCGCGTGGAAGGCGTCAGGTTTGCTCCCTGAAGAAAAACGATATCGCCTCCGCGCGCTTGAAGCGAGGAATTGAAGATCTTCGGTGCGAGCGGGTCGCTGTCCGCCGGCTGAGTAGCTACCGGTTCGCGCGGAAAATTACAGTTGCCGTCAAACGCGCCCGCCGGCTTCGGCGGTGCGGAGTCACTATCTTTAACTTTCGTGCCGGTTAATGATGAGGCGAGATCGACGCCTTGGCTGTTAGCGGGCGCGATAGCAATGAGGGACAGAACACCGGCTAGCAGAGCTACAAAATAAATCGACGAGCGATTGCACTCAGGCGCGGCACCGTAGTATTTGCTCGCGAGCGCCGTTCGCGCATCCCTTAGAATCCAAAGCAAGTTCAGTCCTCGAATCATCGATACGCTCGTTGCTCTAGTCTAGACTAGCCTGCGCTGGTTGGTATGCCCGTTAACCAGCCGCGGCGCGGGAATTCTGTGAACACCTAGATCCGTGGAAGCATCGAACGCGTCGGGAGTGTTTCGTCCGAAGGTCCGCACACTTCGTTTCAAAGCCGGCCGATGTCGGCGGGGCACCGTCAAGGGTCCATTTTGATCAGTGCGCCGGTCAGCTGGTAAGTCCCAACAACCTCAAGAAGAGAATGCAGCATATCATATCGCTCAAACAAGGAAACGGAGTTGTGCGCCGACGGCTTCTTATCATACGGTCGCTAGTACAGGATCGAGCGCGGTCAAAAGATCGGTGCACAAACGCTCGTTAAACCAATTGTTTCTCAAGTTCCGGGCGTGACCAGCCGCGCTAATGGACTTTAGCCTGTCTTCGTCGGCGAGAAGAGCTATGCAAGTGTCTGCACATTGGTTCGCCGTATCAAAGAAGACTGCTTCGGTTCCGTCTAGATACAGTTCGGCATGAACGTTGGTACGCGATGCACAAAGCAGACTTCCGATCGCAGGAATCTCCATACTACGAGTGGTGTGAAGATCCTCGTTGCCGAGTGACAATAGACCGATCGCGATCTTGGATCCAGCCACCGCCTTGACGTAGTCGGTGTCGCCAAGCGGTCGGCAGGTTACGAACGGGGAAAGGGCCGTATATTCGGAAGCTTTATTCCATCGGGGTCCGAAAATGCGTAGCGGCACGCCTCGGTCTATGAGCCGTTTCAAAAATGGGCCACGTTCCGGCATCCATGTTCCGACAAAAGCAACTTCTGATCCAAAGCTGGCACGGTCTGCATCGCTCAAGATGATCGGACGATGGACCACCTCGTCGGCAGTAAAGTTGATGGCGATTGCGCGAGTGGCGCCACGAGCCAATGCGGAATCGCGCGTCGAAGCTCGTGGTGTGGCGAAGAGATCGTAATGAGGTAACGCCTGGCGGAAGAGCCGCCACCGATGGCCATCACGGGCTGTGAATGGGTTGTCGAGGTTGTGGTTGAGAATGAAACGGGCATGCATTTTGAGTTCGCCTGCCAAGCGTTCGCCGATCGTCTCGCCATTGTCGACCCAGACAACGTCGAACAGCTCACTACCTATGCATTGAAGCGTATATTTGGTGATAAGGTGCTCAAGGCCCAGATAACCCGTCTGGAAGCCCCACGTCATGAGCGTACCAACTCCACCGAAGGCTCGGAAAGTATCAACGAGTTTGACGGCGTGGCCAAGCCGTTGGAGCGCATGGAAACGGTGCCGCGAGGTTCCCGTGTCGGGGCCGATGTACAGAATTTTCGCCACGCGTTGGATGTCCTACGGAGATTTACGCACCCCTTTCGGTACGACGGAATGGCGTCGGAGAGCCATGCCAGGAAGCGACACAGCCGAGGTGACAATGGAAGTAACGATGACGACGACTAAATAAAGAAGAATTAGTTGCGGGATGCCGCGGACGATTGCGATAACTTGATTGGACACTGATTCTTGCATCACCCCTAAAGTGAAAATTGGGACGATATTGAGCAGTGCGACGGCGCTGACGATCAGCTTCCCAGATTTGTCGATCATCGACAGGGCATCATAGGCCATGAATTGGATGAGCACGAGAAGCGCGAGCACTGGCCAAAAAAATGGACCGAATATTGTCAAGCCATCTGGAATTTCGGATCCTGTAGTAAACCCGCCTAGTTGTACGCCTCTTGCGATGTAGCTGTAGATGTCCCCTGAACTAAACCCCAAGTCTGTCTTGTCCACATCGATATTGAAATACTGAATTACCGGGGTGGGAAGTAGTGCGAGAACGCGCGCCCAAGCGCTTTTGCGCACGTCTTGCGCTTGACCATCTGACAGCAGCAGCGCATTGGTCATGTTGACATCAACAAACTTGGTGTAGACGAAGCGCGCAAGAATCGGGTTGTCAACATAGTTTTCGTTGTATTCGCCAGTTAGAATGGCGGCATCTCGCCGCCGTCTATCCTCTATCAGGGTTTTGTCCTGGAAATTTGAAAGAGTGATTTCAATGAGTTCAAGCGAAGAGACATTTGAGCGCTGATCGCGTGCAATTACCATTGCGGTCGCGAGATCCGACAAGGTCGTAAAAGCCGGAATGCCGGCTGCGACAATGAATACGCCGCTGTATAAGGCCTTGCGTGTTATCTTCAGGTTGCCGCCTAAGATTGCGACGAGGCAGGCGAGCGCCAGCGTCAAGAATCCAGCGGAAAAAGTTGCTCTGGCATTGTTGGCCATGGCGACGGCTATCAAAAGGAGCGCATAGGCCGAGACGGGCAACCAATTGCCGCTTGATTGATTTAACCTTCCGAAAAGATGGGCGCGCAGTGGAATAAAGAATGGCGCTACAGCGAAGGGCACGTAGGCCAAGGCAAACTTTCCGGACACGTTGCCATAGTCGATAGCATCCGTATAGGTGCGGGCGGAGACGACGGTCGCGCCGCAGCCGATGAAACCAAAAACCCAGAGCTGGAAATTGGTTGGCGCTTTAAGAAGACCCATCGGTCCAAAAACGTAGCGCGTCAGCGAGAGACGCAAGCCTTTCAGAATTTTACTTCGCGTGTAGAGAATGTGAACTGCGATAACGAGAAGCTGGGTCGCCAGTAGGACCGAAAAGGTCCAAAGGCTAGACGACAGATTATAGGTAAGTGATCTAAGCGCGATTGTCTGGATTAGAATAGCCGCACTAAATGCCGAAACATTGAAGCCCAGAATCATAACGCAAGAGAGGGGTGTTCGCCGGAACCGTTTGATGTTGAATATGTAGAGGAATGTGATGACCGAGGCGACGATCGCAATAATCGCGCACGTTATGTTGGCTAGGCTGTCGTCAATAAAACACTGGACCGGACCACAGGCCAGCAGAATGAAAACAAAAAGGCGCCTAAGACGGCCGACGAAATAGAACGGCATTGCTATCGTCTCTGCCCAAGCAAACGAAACGCCATTATCTACTAAATTTCTTGATGTGCAACTTTTCAATAAGGCTACGCCATTTTCGTCCATATCCGTCCCAGCCGTCAACGTCACGCATTCGCTGCAAGCAGCGTAAGCGGAGATTTGCCGCGAGACAGGGATCATCCGCCAGCTGCTGCATTGCGCGAAGAATACTCTCGCTTGACCTGATTGGAACGATGAAGCCCTCGTGACCGTCGCTAAAGAAGTCCTGAGCGCCCGTATTCCGGCTGGCGATAACAGGACAACCGCATGCCATCGCCTCTCCCATGACCATTGCGAGCCCTTCTTCCACGCTTGGTAGAACCATGACGTGAGCTTCGCCATAAAGTTTGGACAACTGGACGTTCGCCACCGGGCCAAGATAATGAACGTTGTCGATTGGAAGTTTTGCCAGAATGGGTGAAAGGGTGGGGTCAATCGTCCCTGCGATCTGCAGTCGCTTGCGCGGGTGCTTCAATCGGGAAAATGCCTCGAGCAGGTAGGGAAGCCCCTTGCGAAGTGAAACGTGACCGACAAAAAGGACATTGAAAGCGTCCTTGGGCGGATCGCCCTGCGGACGAAATCGTTCACGTCGGCTGCCGTACGGAATGCGGCGCAGCTTGCTGGCGGGCACTCCCATCTCCAGAAATGACTGCTCGGCAAAACCGGATGGCACGGAAATCAGGTCGGCTCCCTCATATTCGGCTTCTTCTTTTGCGATGATTCTCGGATCGACGCCGGTATAGTCAATGTTCCAGCGGGCGTGTTCTTCGCGCAGGATGGCGTCTTGATATCGAATGTGTGACGAGCCACGGTCGCAGACGTGCCACCCGCCCAAAGCCTGCATGCGCCGTCCGCTTCGCTCCCCCTGACCTGATAAAGCAATGAGGATCCCGGCTTGGCGTAGAGACACGGCTACCCGTTGATCGAGCGTGTCGTGCGAAAACCAGTTGAGTTCCCGTTGAGCCCTGCTGAAGTTCCCGACGAATGGTAGCCGAGGCCAACCCATACTGAGGGTATGCAGCCATGGGAAGCTTGAGATCTTCGAAGGGGGAATGCCGAGCTCGTCCTTTAGTTTGAAACGCGGATATCCGGTCCACAGGCGATCGAGAAGGCCGAAGCGTTCCAATTGACGCGCCAAATGAAAATGATGGAAGCGTCCGATGGAGATCTGCGTCACCTTTAGAAGCGCAGACACGTCTAGAGGCGCAGTCACCTCCGCGACGGCATCCGTCCGCAATTCAAGTGGTTTGCTCTCGTTCAAAACGCGTCCCGATCGGCTGCAACGTGTGACGTAGGATATCGGCGACCGGGCGAGGCGGTGCCCAGCGTGTGCACGTCAACCCTCGATCGTTGCATGAACGAATTTAACGAGGCCTTCTTGTTTGGAAAGTTGTGTGGCCAAAACGTACCTATATCGCGCCTTTGCCACGTCGGGGGCGCCCGAATTTGCGAAGGCCAGGACCGCGTTGGACAGTGCTTGTGGGTCGCCGGGCGGCACCTGTATGGCGCTGTCATGTAGAAAGTGAGCAAGTTCCGTATTTGTTTCGGTCATGACAATGATTGGCTTGCCGCTCGCCAGCATACCGCCAAGTTTAGACGGCAAAACGAGGTCCGCCACATTGGCTTCCTGCGGAAGAACGTGAACATCGGCCATGCCGAGGAACTCGGACAGCCGCTCGTAGGGTTGAAACGGCAAAAAGCGTATATTCGATAGTGTTCCAAACCTCTCGACCAATTGAGCCTTGGCGGGTCCTTCGCCGGCAATGACAAATTGGATGTTGGTCTGTGTGGCGAGCCGTTTTGCAGTCTCGCATAATATATCGAGGCCCTGTTTGCGGCCAATATTACCCGAATAAAGAACAATAATTTGACCGCTCCGGTATCCCATCTCGTCGCGATAGGGGCTCTCGTCTACAAGTGGCTTGATGAGATCGAGGTCGACCCAGTTGCGTATGACAATGGTATCCTCACGTCGAGCGCCTTTGGCCACAATCTTGTCAGCCATTCGATCCGAGATCGTGATGACCTTATCAAACCTTCGGACAATGGACTGCTCGAAGGCAAAAGCTAAGGATTTGAGCCAAGTCCAGTCGCTGAGGTGTCCGACGGCGAAAGCGGCGTCTGCTTCTAGATCATGCATATGAAGAATTGTCTTGGCTCCGACAAGTCGCGCTCCTGCAAGCACGAACGGTGCGCCAGACATGGTTGGAACGACAGACAGCGCAACGTCTGGACGGAAGTGCCACAGCTGCCATAGCAACACGGGTGCCGAGGTGACGGCGAAACTGAGCGGCGCTAGAAGACGCCAAAAACCTCTCATGCGACGATGAAGCCACAGCGGGCAACGGATCACCCGCACCTTGTTCCTGACCTCAGACGTGAAGCGGTGATTGCAGAATGAAGTTTGCACGCGCCAACCGGGGTAATGAGGCGGCGTTGTGACAACGACAACCTCGGACCCGAGACTTGCAAAATACTCTGCGATTTCTCCAGTGTAACGGCCAGCCCCGGCGACTTCGGGGAAGTAGTTCATGCCATAAATCAGTACGCGCTTGGTCATTGAAAAACCCTAAATTACATTGGGCCTTCTAATAAAAATACGCCTACTCATACGCCTACTACTGCTGCGCTACGCCTCGGTCACTCCCTGGATCATACCGCGAGATTGAAGTTCCCTGCGGATGTTAAAGCGAAATATGACACGCAAGGATAGCTCTCGCAACATAGTTAACGTCGGCGCTAAATATTTTCTTTTTTGAACTGTTTATAACTTTTTAGTTCGAATGCGGAAGGTTGATCACTTGATGAGCAGGCTGCCCGTTTATTGATTTCCATGCGCAGTGAGTTGGGAACTTTAAAAAGCTGCTGCGCATGGTTCGCATCGCGTAACATTTATCCTAGCAATCGAGGATGACAGGTTGATGGGGATCGCGGTTCCGCCAAATAGGCTTTGTCAGGCTGTTTAAGCCGCAGCGCTGGAGGGCAGATCGGGGAATGCGGCTGCTGATCACTTGCGATAGACACGCGGCACATTCGCCATTTTACCCGGCGCGCCCGAGATATGTTCCTGATCTTGTGCGGTGCTTGATGAAAGATCTTGCACAACCTGCCGAAGTCGCGAGCCGTGGCCGGCCAGCAACACAATTCATCCGGCTAAGCTAGCTCCTTCGCCTCGCACAAAAAGTCAACCAGGCTTTCGCTTCCTGCCAGATCGCCGGTTCGGCCGGACGAGCGCGTAATCCAGCGCAGCTTTCGATCCAAGCAATGGTCCTCTTCCGCCTCATATCGCTAACTAAATCCTTCGTTACAGAGGCGTGCACCGAATATTATAGGAGCTTGAAATAACAAATGAATTTTGCCCATATAACCACTCGCTTGAAATCGGTCGTCTAGACAACCGATAGGACGCATTTATAATCTTATTATGTGCTAATGTGCCTTCATAAGGCCGCATAGGAAACGGCTTTAACTTTCAAAGTGTCAGGGGGACTTTCAAAGTATCCGGGGGGAACTTTCAAAGTATCGGGAACTTTCAAAGTATCGGACCACCATTATATGCTGAATTTTTTAACCGCGAAGCAAGTGGTCGATCGATCCGGCGTGCTGGACGACGAGGACACCGATCCCGGCCTTGACTTTGGCAAGCTGTTGCGCGCGGCCCGTCGCCAGCTTTGGATCATCGTTTTATTCTGCTGTCTTGGCCTGGCGTCGGGCACTGTCTATTTATGGCGTGCCATTCCGCGCTACACCGCGACGACCGTTGTTGTTATTGACAGCGCCAAGGATAAATCTGGACTGGCCGCTTCCATTGCCGACTTAACTTACGATTCCGGCGCCATCGACAGTCAATTGGAGGTGCTGAAATCGGAAGGCGTCGCACGGACGGTTGTAACCAATCTGAAGCTCGTTCAAGACGTTGCGCCGGTCCCTAAGGCGGGCGGCATTTTCCGTTGGCTATCGGCGGAAAAAACGCCACCACCTATGTCCTCAGAAGCCAGGCAAGCTCAAGAGCAGGCCCTGATCAGCCAGCTTCAATCTAACCTGGACGTGCGCCGCGTTGGCCGAAGTTACGTTATCAACATCGACTACACCTCGCCGGACCCGGTCGAAGCCGCGCGAATCTCAAATGCATTTGCGGATGCCTATATTGGCGATCAGCTTGAATCCCACTTCGACTCCATGCAGCGGTCGAGCAGTTGGCTCAAACAGAATATCTCCGAACTAAGGCAGAAGTCGATTGATGCAGATCTGGCAATTCAGAAGTTCAAATCCAGCAAGGGCATTCTAACCAGCGACGACAAGCCCATCGGGGACCAGCAGCTATCAGAATTGAGTTCGGCGCTGATCACGGCGAAAAGTGACTTGGCGCGTGCCGAAACGCGTTATGCTCAGATTAGCGAATTGATCAGTGCGAACAATATTCCGGCCGTCGTTTCGGACACCCTCGGCAGCACCGTCATTAACGATCTCAGAAAGAAGTACCTTGAAGCGGCGTCGACCGAATCAGAGCTGTCCAACTCGCTGGGCTCTGATCATCTGCAAGCCGTGAAACTGCGGCGAACCATGTACGAGTTATCTGCCCTGATTGCCAACGAGATGTCGCGGATTGCCGCCGCATATAAAAGCGACGCTGAAGTGGCCCGCGCTCGGGAGACATCACTAGAACACTCGCTTTCCGCGCTGGCGATGAAGAACACCGAAACCAATGAATCGATGGTGCGGCTGCGCGAAATGCAACGCGAGTCGGAGAGCTACAAGACGCTCTCAGCGACGTTCGTTCAAAGGCTTCAGCAGCTTGAGGAGCGGCAATCCTTGCCGGCGAGCGAGGCGCGCATCATCTCGCCGGCATCGCCTCCGACGCATCCCAGCTTTCCGAAGCGCTTGCTTTCGATGACGCTTTGGCTGTTCTCCGGCGCCCTCATCGGCATCGCGCTCGGTGCATTGCGCGAAGCACGGGATAACGTCTTTAGAGTTGCCGCTGACGTCCGGGAAGGGCTCGGCATGGAATTTCTTGGTATGCTGCCGGCGATCCGCCCTGATACCGCCGAGGCGCTAAAATGGGGTGGTCCTGTTGCCGAGGCCAAGGAATATCTGGCCAAAATCCTGTCTGGTGCGCGCGATTTCTGGCAACGAGCAAAATCCCACTACGAGGACAGCTTGATTGTCGGCGGTTTCTTTGCCAACGCTTTGAATTATTTGACCGTGATCCTGCGTGGCGCGCGAGGCTGGTGGCATCCCGCACCATCACATTACAATAACGGCTTAAATGCCGCAAAGCGCAGCCGCTCGGCTTCGGCGTCACCCTATGTGGAGCTGCAGGCGCTAGCGGCCAGGGTCAGATCGCTCACCGTGGCTAAGCCTGAACTTAGGCAGATAAGTTCCCTGGATCCAACGCTCAGCTACGTGGTTGACCGGCCGCGCACTAGTTTTTCGGAAACGCTCCGCGGAGCCAAAGTGGTGATCGACAATCACCTTGGTAAGCGGCCTGCAAAAATTGTCGGATTTATTTCAATATCACCCAACGAGGGCAAGTCCACCGTTTCTAAGAATTTTGCTTCGCTCGCGGCAGCGCTCGGGGCGAGAGTTCTTCTGATCGATGGAGATACGCACCGTTGCGGCTTGACCCACAAGCTCGCCCGCCACGCCCGTGAAGGACTTGTCGAAGTCATTCGAGGCGAACGGTCGCTTGACGAAGTAATCCTGTCGGAGCCGGGGTCTGGTCTTAATTTTCTGCCCGCGATCGTTGACACCGATCTTGTCCATTCCGGTCAGTTGCTGACCTCCGAAGGCATGCGCCGTTTGCTAGAGCAAGCCAAAATGCGGTTCGAATATGTAGTAATCGATCTGCCACCGATCGGCCCGAGCATGGATGTGCGGGCCGCATCGTCACTTTTTGATTGCTTCGTGCTTGTGGTGAAGTGGGGGCACACTTTACGTCATCTAGTACAAACGTCGTTGGCTACGGAAAAGGAGATCGCCAGTCGTTGTGTCGGTGTCATTTACAACTATGTCGAACTCGACCGGATCCAGCTCTACGAAGGCCCGGGGGAGCTTTCCTATCATTATCTTGAACACGCCAATTATTATTGAGCTGTCGCTCTTTCGCGCATTCTTCTTTGATGCGAAGCACTTCACGATACACTGTCTGAACGTCTGTCGTCTGAAGGCTGTGCTATAAATTGCAGGATGCAGACGGGCGCACGAATTGAGGCGCGCGCGCCCCGCGGGGCGCCAACCGCGATCGTTTTGTATGGATTGCAAATTATCCCTCACACCGATAACGGTTTCAACTAGGGAGAAAGTTGAGGCCTTCACACAGTCTGACGAGGCTTGTGCCCGGGCGGCCCGGCATCCGGGTTTAAGCAACCGAACCGCCAGCTGCCGATTCCTTGTGCGTCTGCTTTGCGACTTTCAGTTCAATCACTTACTAATCAGTTCATAAGTATCTTCACATTTGTTGTGTGATTTGCTATTGTTATGGGATGGCGAAACTGGATGCACGCAAGCTCGATCACGGGACGCTGGAGCAGATCCGAATTCGTGCGGT
>Ga0302325_10001781_pt1 | contig 54050 bp, 49 predicted proteins | sample Palsa_T0_2_FD_201948 | JGI IMG/M metagenome (GOLD analysis project Ga0302325, IMG submission 201948) | Peat permafrost microbial communities from Stordalen Mire near Abisko, Sweden - Palsa_T0_2 | ecosystem: Environmental > Terrestrial > Soil > Palsa > Peat permafrost | place: Sweden: Abisko...
CCGGCCACTTCCGCGATCAGCTCATAGGACCGCCGCCGCGCCTCGTGGTCGTGGGTGATCGTGACCACCATCACCTCGTCGGCCCCATACTCGAGCGCCACCGACTCGAGGCCGGCGCGGACCTGCTCGGGGTCGCCGATGATCGCCCGCCGGCTCCGCTCGCGGGTGCTGGGGGCCGCAGGTCGCGCGGCCAGGAACCGCAGCGCCGTCTCGACCGAGGGCACCGGGATCAGCCGCCCCTCCCCCAGCAGGCGCATCATCATCCGGCTGCTCGAGACGAGGCGCTGCGCCTCTTCCTCGGTCTCCGCACAGATTGCCCACACGGCTACGGCGACGACCGGGCGCTCGGACTCGCCGCCAGGCGCGAACTCCTCCCGGTAGCGGCCGGCGATCTCCGCGCCGCCGGAATTGATGAAGTCCGCGAAGGCATAGGGCAGCCCGAGCTGCGCCGCCCATATCCCACTCTGCGGGGAGGAGCCCAGCAGCCACGGCTCGGGCCGCTCGGGTAAGCCTGGGAGGGTGGCCGCAAGGCGCCCGAACGGATGGTCGGCCGGAAGATCGCCATTCAGGTAACCGAGGAGCTCCGCCATCTGCTGGGGGAAGTCGTCGGGCGAGGCGTCGCGGCGGTCGCGTTGGAGGGCGAAGGTCGTCATCGGATCGGTGCCGGGCGCGCGCCCGAAGCCGAGGTCGATCCGTCCAGGGAAGATCCCGGCCAGGGCGCTGAACGTCTCGGCCACCTTGAGGGGGCTGTAGTGCGGCAGCATGACGCCGCCGCTGCCTACCCGAATCCTCTCTGTGCTTGCGGCGACGGGCCCGATCAGCGCCTCGGGCGAAGCGCTCGCAAGCCCAGGCGTGCCGTGGTGCTCGGCGACCCAGTAACGGTGATAGCCGAGCTGCTCGGACAGTTGCGCGAGATCGATCGTGTTCCGGAGCGCCTGGGCCCCACTGGACCCTTCCGCGATCGGCGATTGATCGAGCACGCTGAAGCGAATATCCATGTCTCTGATTCTGACAGGGCCGCAGTGGCGGCCAGCGAGCTGCCGCCACCGCGCCGGGCGGTCAAAGCGCCGCCGCCGCGCCTACCCGGCCGACCGGCGGGTCACCACCACTTCCGCTCGCGGGCTAGGTCGGTGCCGCCCGTCGTGTCGAGAGCCTCGAGTTTGCCCATGTCCTCCGCCGAGAGCGTGAAGTCGAACACCCGGGAGTTCTCCTCGATCCGCTCGCGGTGGGTCGATTTCGGGATCACGATCCCCGCGCGCTGAAGACCCCAGCGCAGCAGGACCTGCGCCGGCGTGCGTTCGATCCGCTCGGCGATGCGAGCCACTTCGCGATTCGAGACGTGGCGGCCGGTTCCCAGCGGGCTGTAGGCCTCGAGCGCGACGTCATGCTGCTCGCAGGTTTCGAGCAGCTTGCGGCGGTATTCGAAGGGGCTGAACTGAACCTGGTTGACCACAGGCGGACTGGTGGCGACGGCCAGGACCTGCTCGAGCTCGGCGACGCTGAAGTTGGACACGCCGATCGAGCGCGCGTAGCCGCGGTCGCGGGCCGCCTCCATGCCCGGCCACGCCCACGTCGGACCGCCTTGCGGCCAATGAATGATGTAGAGGTCAAGCTGATCGACGCCGAGCCGCTCGAGGCTTCGCGCCGCTTCGGCCTCCGGGTCGCTGTGGCCGGGCCAGAACTTGGTCGTGAGGAAGATCTCCTCGCGGGGGACGCCGCTGGCCTGCAGAGCCCTACCGACGCTTTCCTCGTTGTGGTAGGCCTGGGCCGTATCGATGTGGCGGTAGCCGAGCTCGAGTGCCCAGCGGACGGCGTTTTCGCACTCGCGACCGTTGGGCACCTGCCATACCCCGAGCCCTAGCCGCGGTATCCGGTTTTCGTCCGCGAGCACGCGGACAGCAGCATCCGAGGTGACGGATGGTCCTTGGTCTGGCACGGCGCCCTCCTGGGTTCGAATGGACCACACATCTTCCCCATAGGGCGTGTTGGCCTACATTCCAGCGGGTAACGTACCCGCGCCGCGCCGAAATGAGGGACGCGCGCCGAGCGTGTGTCGCGCCGAAATGAGGAGATCCGATGGGTTTCGATCAATACCACGAGCCACCTGACGAGTTGCCGCCCGCGACGCGCACGTTCGCGCGACTCTGCGCCTCGCTCACCGAGGAAGCCGAGGCCATCGGATGGTACGAGCAACGTCTGGCCGTCGAGACCGATCCCGAGGCCGCGGCGGTCATGCGTGATGCCCAGGGCGAGGAGTTCAAGCACTTCAGCATGGATCTCGAGTGCCTCCTGCGCCGCGCCCCGGCGTGGCGCGAGATCGCGCAGGGTGTTCTCTTCCGGCCCGGCGACATCGTCGAGCATGGAGAAGCGGCCGAGGCGGAGGCGCTCGAGGGCGACGATCCCGATGCCCCGCTTCAGGGCTCGCTTGGTATCGGCAGCCTGAAGGGAGCATTCCGATGAACCATCTGCTTCGCTCACACGCGCCGATCAGCGACGCGAGCTGGAAGCTGCTGGACGACGAAGCCAGTGAGCGCCTCACCCCCGCGCTCGCGGCCCGCAAGCTTGTCGACTTCTCCGGTCCGCGCGGCTGGGAGCATTCGGCGACCAATCTGGGGCGGACCGCTCCGCTGACGGCCGTGCCGTGCGACGGCGTGGCGGGGCTACAGCGCCGCGTCCTGCCGCTGGTCGAGGTGCGAGCGGATTTCGAGATTTCCCGGGCCGAGCTACGCGACGCCGACCGCGGTGCCGTCGACCCCGACCTCGAGGCGCTGGACAAGGCCGCTCACCAGATCGCCGTGGCAGAGAACATCAGCGTCTTTCACGGCTGGCACGGGGCGATCACCGGTATCGAGGAGTGCTCGCCCCACGAGCGTATGAGCCTCGGCGAGGTAGCTGACACCTATCCGCGGCCGGTCGCGGGCGCCGTGGAGCGCCTACTGCACAACGGCATCAGCGGTCCGTACGCGCTCGCGCTCGGAGGTGAGCAGTACCAGCGCGTGGTCGAGACGGCAGAGCACGGGGGCTATCCGCTGCTCGAGCATCTGCGCAAGATTCTCGAGGGCCCGATCGTCTGGGCCCCGGGAGTGAAGGGTGCCATCGTGCTGAGCATGCGAGGCGGCGACTTCCTGTTCGAGTCCGGTCAGGACCTGGCGCTCGGGTACGACAGCCACGACAGCCAAGTGGTGCGGCTGTATCTCGAGGAGAGCTTCAGCTTCCTCGTCGCCACTCCGGAGGCGGCAGTCGTGCTCGCTCCGTAGCCTGCTCGCTTGGCGCGCCGGCGCCGCGACCGCGATCGGCTCGCTGCTGATCTTCGCCGCCGTGGCCATCGGAACCGTCGTCACCCTCACCGCGGGGCGCCACCGGTTCGCCGGACCAGTCGGCCTGCCATCATTACTTCATGTCCCCAGACAACGATGGTTACGAGAGCTTCGAGGAGAAGATCCGCTCGCTAGCTCGGGAGCTCAGCCGTTCGATCGAACGTGCCGTACAGGGAGACCTGGAGGAGATTGCCGAGGCGATCGGCGTTGACCCCGCTCGCGCCACGGAATGGGTCGACACCGCGGTCGGGTGGGTTCGTTCCCACACCGAGGGATTGAGCGACGAAGCGGCCCAGTGGAGTGCTCAGCTGGCCGGGGCCGGGGAGGCATCCCGGCCAGACGCGCCGCGCCGTCAGGGACCGCACCCGATGGATCTGCCGACGGCCGAGCAGGGCCTGGCGCTCGCCGCCCTGGACTCCGGGCGCTGGCGGGTCGAGCCGGGCAGTCACGCGCTGGTCGCCAACGGGGAGGGCCCCGGGCCAAGCGACGCGCTGGGATTGGTCGGCGAGCTGCGTGCGCGTGACTGGATCGCCGCCGACGGCGAGGTCACGGTGGTCGGGCGCCACGCGCTCAGCCGGTGGCTGGCCGCGGACAACGCCGCCTGACCAGCGTCAATCCGCGCACCGCGCGAGCCTCGGGCTCATGGGCGGATAGAGTCCAGCCGATAGCTGGTAATGCGCTGCCTTGGGCCAGCGTGGACGACCATGCCTTCGCTTCCAAGCTCTCCGATCGCCGCCTACGGCGGCCCGTTCACCGAGCGTCAGGCGACGCGGTTGCTGTGGCGCGCCGGTTTCGGGCCCAAGCCCGGGCAGGCCCGCCGGCTCGCGGCGCTCGGACTCGACGGCGCCGTCCGCTCGCTGACGCGGCCGTCGGGGGCGGCACAACTGTCGGGGAGAGCCCCTCGCAACGGGCAGGGCGGCCCGCTGGATCCAACCGGCGTCTGGGGGGACGACCACTGCTGGTGGCTTGATCGCATGGTCCGCTCCAGCCACCAGCTGGTCGAGCGGATGACCTTGATCTGGCACAGCTGGTTCGCGACCTCGATCGACGCGTCGAACGCCGCACTGATGCTCCACCAGAACAAGATGATGCGCGCCCGTGCGCTTGGCAACTTCCACGACCTGTTCGTCGAGGTGACGCGCGATCCGGCGATGCTGATGTGGCTCAACGGGGCCCAGAACACGAAATGGAGCCCGAACGAGAACTACGCGCGCGAGTCGATGGAGCTGTTCACCCTGGGGGCCGACCGCGGCTATAACCAACTCGACGTACATGAGCAGGCCCGAGCGCTGACCGGGTTCACCTTCGACTGGACCGACCAGGCCGGACCGTCGAATTTCCGCTTCGATCCCAGCCTGCACGACGACGGGGTGAAGACGATCTTCGGCCATCGCGGCCGGTTCGACTACCACGACACCTGTCGGCTGTGCGTCAACCATCCACTGCACCCCTCGTTCATGATCCCGAAGCTGTGGGGGTACTTCATCGGCGAGCCACCTCCCGCCCGCGATCAGCGCGCGCTCGAGCGCACCTACGTGACCAGCGGGTTCGAGATCCGGCCGCTGATCGAGGCGATCCTCCGTCATCCCCTGATGTACGACGGTCCGCGAATGGTGATCCCGCCGGCGGTCTATTGCGCGGGCCTGATGCGCGCGGTTGGTGTCACGATCGAGACAAACGCCTGGGCATGGATCGGCCAGCAGGCCGGGCAGCGCCTGTTCGAGCCGCCCAACGTTGCCGGCTGGAACTACGCGGACTGGCTGGACACGGCACGCTGGTCGGGGAGGTTCACCGCGGTGACCTACGCGCTCCAGAGCCGGGTCCTGAATCCGAACGGCAAGTCATACCCGGTCCACGAGAGCGCCGACGAGGCGCTCAGCTCGGCACTGAGCTACTGGGGTGACCCACCGCTCTCGGCAACCACCCGGGACCATCTGCTCTCCTTCAGCCGTCAAACCCAGCGCGGGATCACCGCCGACTGGGAGCAGGTGACATACCGGATTCTGCGCCAGAACGCGCTCCGGGCGCTGATCCCCACGACCCCGGAATGGCAGTGCTGCTGATGGGGAGCGATCCGCGGATCTGCTGCGAAGGTTTCTCGCGCTCCCAGGCGATCCGCCGAGCGCTCGCTTCCGGACCGCCGCGCTCGACCCGGGAATGGGACCCGAGGATGCCGATCCCGGCCGGTGCCGGGATCGACCGCCGCCGCTTCCTGCTCGGCGCGGCCGGCGGCCTGGTATCGGTGTACGGAGCGGACCGGCTCGGTCTCACCGGTCGGGTGCTCGGGGACGGGATCGCCCAGGCGGCAACCGTGCAGAGTCCTTCTAGCCCGGTGCTTGTGTCCGTGTTCCTGCAGGGCGGGATCGACGCTCTCTCGGTGCTCGCCCCGGCGGGAAATCCGCTCTACGTTCAGCTCCGGCCGACGCTCGCCGTCCCGACCTCCGCGGGCGTGCCGTTCACCGAGGATCCGAGCCTGCGCTGGCACCCCGCCGCCGCCTCGTTCGCCCAGTTGCACAACGCGGGCAAGGTCAGCGTGCTGCCGGGGATCGGCTACAGCAGCCCCGACATGTCTCATTTCACCTCACGGCACTACTGGGAGGTCGGCGCAACCGACACCGGACTGGCCACCGGCTGGCTCGGGCGCTACCTGGATGTGGCCGGGAGCCCGACGAACCCGCTGCAGGGGCTGTCGATGGACGGAGAGATGAACCCCACGCTCGCCACGGCGATCAACCCGGTCGCGGCGATCGACCGGCCCGACGACTTCTCGCTGTGGCTGAACGGCGTCTGGGGCGATGTGTTCACTTGGACGCTCGACTCGGCATCGGCCCTCGGCGACGCCCAGCACCACTCGTCAGATCCGGCGATCGCGCAGGTCGCCGAAGCCGCCTCGGAGGTCGGAATCGTGAGGCGCGCGCTCGCCCCCTTCCGCGACGCGAACGGGAACGCCACCTACACCAGCCCCGTGCAGTACCCCACGACGACCACCGGCGACCTCCCGCAACGGCTCGCCGGGCTCGCGGCGATGATCGCCGCCGGCGTGCCGCTCAGGTGCGTGGCGCTGACCTCCGACACCCAGTTCGACACCCACGCCTCACAGGCGCAGACCTTCGACTCCGGCCTGTCCCTGGTCGCCGATTCGATCGCCGCGTTCCAGTCCGATCTCGAGGCCCGGGGGATCGACGACCGAGTGCTCGTGCATGTGTGGTCCGAATTCGGGCGACGGGCGCAGGAGAACGGCTCCGACGGGACCGACCATGGCGCCGCCGGCGTCTCGCTGCTGATCGGGTCCCGCTCGACGGGGACGATGGTCGGAGAGTGGCCGGGACTGACCAACCTCGACGTCAACGGCAACCAGATCGAGAACGTCGACTTCCGCGGCGTCTACTGCTCACTGCTCGAGCAATGGTTCGATCAGGATGCCGCCGCGGTTATCCCCGACGCCGCCCAGTTCGCGCGCTACCAGCTGATCCAGTAACCCGCCTGGCTAGCGGTGCGTTCGTCGCCGATGGCTCAGCTCGCGGCGGGCATCGGCAGCACGCTCCCCTTGGAGCCGGCATGGATCAGGGTGTCGAGACTTGGACCGGACATCGGTCGCGCGAAGTAGAAACCCTGACAGAAGTCGCAACCGAGTCCGACCAGTTGGCGCTGTTGCCCAACGGTCTCGACGCCTTCGGCCACGACGCTCATCCCCAAGCCGTGCGCGAGCCGGATGACGGCGCCCACGATCGTGTCGCTCGCCGGGTTGCGTCCCAGGCTGGCGACGAACACCGGGTCCACCTTCAAGCTGTCGATGGGAAAGGTCATCAGGTAGCTGAGCGACGAGTAACCGGTCCCGAAGTCATCGATGGCCAGCATCACGCCGAGGTCCTTGAGATCGTTGAGCACAACCTGAGCGCGGTGGCGGTCGCGGACGAAAACCGTATCGGTCACCTCCAGAGTCAACGATGCGGCGTCGATCGACGCATGGTCCAATACGGCCGCCACGGTATCGGTGAAGCCGGCCGACATGACCTGGTGGGCGGAGACGTTGATCGAGACGGCGAGCTCATCGGTAGTTTGGGTTTGCCAGCGGCTCCGCTCCGACCAGGCCTGCTCGAGTACCCAGCGGCCGATCTCCACGATCTGGCCTGACTGCTCGGCGAGCGAGATCAGGACGGTCGGCGGGACCATGCCGAGGGTCGGGTGCTTCCAGCGGACAAGGGCCTCAACTCCGGTGATCCTCCCATCGACCGCGGCGACGATCGGCTGGTACGCGAGGTGCAGCTCGCCTCGGCCCGCCGCTCCGGGCAGCGCCTGCTCCAGCCCCATCCGGTCCTCGGCCAGATGCATCTCGCTCAGGTCGACCGCCTGCCGGCCGGTGGGGCTGCGGCGCTTCGTCCCGTACATCGCAAGATCGGCGTCACGGATGAGCTGCTCGGGAGCGTCGTTGCCCGACCCGCTGAGGGCGACGCCGACGCTGATGGTCACACTCAACTCGGTGCACGACAGCACGAACGGGGGGCGCAGCTCGGCGTGAACGCGGGCCACGATCGCCTCGGCCTGCGATGGGCCGTCGAGATCCTCGCACAGGATGAGGAACTCGTCACCGGACAGACGAGCGAGGGTGTCGCTTGTCCGCAGCACTCCCGAGAGTCGCTCGACCACGGCCACCAGCAATTCGTCGCCGAGTTGGTGCCCGTAAGTGTCGTTGACCGCTTTGAAGTGGTCCAGATCGACGAACAACACCGCGGTGGTCTTACCCGTGCGGCTCTGACGGAGCAAGGCATGCTCGAGGTGCTTGAGCATCAGCACCCGGTTCGGAAGCCCGGTCAGCGGGTCACGGAGAGCCGCCTCGGCGGCCCGGGCGGAGGACAGTTGGAGCTCGGCGCGGGTCTGAGCGTTGAGCACATAAGCCGCGGCGACGTCGGCGAGCGTCTGAGCCGAGCTCATGAACTTCGCCGACAGCGGCCCCGGTGCGTCCCGGTACAGGTCAAGTGCCCCCAGCTGGCGATCTCCGTGCCTCAGGGGAAAGGTGAACACGGCCGCCAAGCCGTAGGTAAGCGCTCGTGCTGAGAAGGCCGGGAATTGATTCTCATTCCTCAGATCGGGCACCGCGACCGCGCTCCCGAATTGGTACGCGGTCACGCACGGGCCCTCGCCGAGCTCTGTCTGCAGCTGCTCGAATCGTAGGGCCGCTGCATTCGAGGCGGCGATGTATCTGGGCTCGTTGCCCGGCGACATCAGGGTCACACCCGCCGCCGTGATCGGCAGGATCACGACGATCCGTTTCACCAGATGATCGAGGATTCCCTGGATCGGAAAATCCGTCACCATCGTGCGAGCGAACTCGCTCAGCACGTCCGACAGGTTTTCGCTTTCCACGGTCCTCCCTACCGCGAGTTTGGATGCCGGATCACGCCAACATCGGGTCGCCTCACACCCGCCGCGGGGCTACCCGCGTTCCCTAGGACGATCTGCTCGATGATTACGTGCCTTCCCCAATAATGCAAACAGGGACGGTAAGGGGCGGCTGTGCTGCGGCAGCCAACAGGTGCCTGCCAGAGTTCAGCTATCCCAACAGCGCACTGCCAAGCCGCTAATAGCAACCGGCGGTCCGCTCAACAAACGTTGACTGTAGCCCCATAGGGGCGATCTTTCTAGGCCGATTGTGAATTATTCGGCCACGATGGCCACTCTTGCGGACACAGACGGTCACCCGTTTGGGTGATTCGCCCAACACGTACCAGCCCAGACCGTGTTGTGCATCTGGGTTCGCGATGCCACCTAAATGTAGCCGACTGGCTCGAAACGTACCAATCGGCGACGCTTTAGAGTCGAGCGGATGAGAGATCCCGGGGCCCTGGACCCTCGAACCGCGCGGGTGATCGCGTTCGGACCGGGTCGGGTCAACCTGATCGGAGAGCACACCGACTACAACGACGGGCTGAGCCTTCCGTTTGCCATCGAGCAGGGCGTGCGCGTCGCCGCCAGGTCCAGGGAAGGAACGGACGTTCTCGCGCGGGCCCTCGACCGCGACGAGGAGGAGAGCCTTCCCCTCCCGGTGCAGCCGCCCGGCGGCGCTCCGGCCGGCACGTCAGCTGCCGTCGAGCTCCGCAGGCAGCCCACCGGAGACTGGAGGGACTTCGTGCGCGGCACCGTCGGCGAGCTGGCGGCGGCCGGCTTCGAGCTGCGTGGCACGGAGCTCGAGATCTCGGGCGATGTGCCCCAGGGCGGCGGCCTCTCATCGTCGGCCGCGATCGAAGTCGCGCTCACGCTCGCCCTGCTCGGAGTGGCGGGCATACCCGAGCCGTCTGACCGCGTCGAGCTCGCGCGGCTGTGCTCGCGCGTCGAGAACGACTGGGTCGGCGCCCACACCGGGTTGCTTGACCAGCTTGCCTCGCTGTTCGGAGAGCGCGACCATGCGTTACGGATCGACTTCCGCACGCTCGAGATCCGGCCGGTGCCGCTTCGGCTCGAAGGATGGAACCTGGTCACCGTTCCGTCGGGCGAGCAGCACTCGCTCGCCGACTCGGGCTACAACGAGCGCCGCGACGAATGCGAGCGCGCGCGTGCGATCCTCGGACTCGAAAGCCTCCGCGACTCTCGCCTCGATGACCTCGACCGGCTGCCCGACCCGCTCGATCGCCGCGTGCGTCACGTGATCGAGGAGAACGCGCGCGTCGAGGCGGCGGTCGACGCGCTCGAGCGGGCCGACCTCGCCGAGGTCGGCCGCCTCCTCAATGCCTCGCACGCGAGCCTACGTGACCTCTACGACTCCTCGACGGATGCCGTCGAGCGAACGGTCACACGGCTGCTCGACGGCGGCGCCGCGGGGGCACGGATGATGGGTGGGGGGTTCGGCGGCCACGTGCTCGCGCTGCTCCCTCCCCAGGCTCCGGTGTCCGAGGACGCGCAGCTCGTCGCGCCGTCGGCGGGAGCGCGCTTGCTCGACGCCGAATAGTTGCCAGCGATCCGGGTAGTAGGGATCGCGAAAGCGGAGAGGAGGATGCTGTCGTGTGGAATCTGGTCCCCCTGGGAGCAGTGGGAATTCACGCGAGCACGCTCGACTACGCGATTCTGGCCGTCTACTTCTTAGTCGTGCTCGGGATCGGAGCCGTGGCGAAGCTCACGATCAAGACCGAGCGAGACGCGGGGGCAGGGCTCGGGCCGGATCCGGCGGGCGCCCGCCACCTGAGGCCGCTCGATTCCGTCGTGTCCTGATGCGCTCGCTGACGCCTCCTCCCGACCCTGTGTCCCCGGGTGTCACCATCCTCCACGCCGACCTCGACGCCTTCTACGCGTCGGTCGAGCAACGCGACAATCCGCGCCTGCGCGGCCGGCCGGTGATCGTCGGCGGTGGCGTGGTGCTGGCGGCGAGCTACGAGGCCAAGGCCCGTGGCGTGCGGACGGCGATGGGCGGGACGCAGGCCCGCCGGCTGTGCCCGCAGGCCATCGTCGTCCCGCCCCGGATGGCCGCCTATACCGAAGCGAGCCGCGCGGTGTTCGAGCTCTTCGAGGACACGGCGCCGCTGGTCGAGGGCCTGTCGATCGACGAGGCGTTCCTCGACGTGCGCGGACTCGAGCGGATCTCGGGCACGCCGGTCGAGATCGCCGCGAGGTTGCGCCGGCGCGTGGGCGAGCAGGTTGGCCTGCCGATCACCGTCGGCGTCGCCAGGACCAAGTTCCTGGCCAAGGTCGCAAGCGGCGTGGCCAAGCCCGACGGGCTCCTGGTCGTCCCGGCCGACGCTGAGCTGGCCTTCTTGCACCCGCTGGCCATCGAGCGACTGTGGGGCGTCGGCGTGGTGACGTCACGCAAGCTTCGCCGCCGGGGAATTGCCACCGTCGGCCAGGTCGCCCGGCTCACCGAGGAGCAGATCGTCGCGATCCTCGGCCAGGCCGCGGGCCGCCACCTCCACGCCCTCTCCCACAACCGTGATCCTCGACCGGTGCAGACGCGCCGCCGTCGCCGCTCGATCGGGTCACAGCACGCTCTCGGCCGCTCGCGAAAGTCCGCCGCCGAGATCGACGCCGTGCTCGTCGGGCTTGTCGACCGCGTCAGCCGCCGGATGCGTGCCGCCGGGCGCGTCGGGCGCACCGTCGTGCTTCGGCTGCGCTTCGACGATTACTCGCGGGCAACGCGTTCGCACACGCTCGCTCAGGCCACCGCACACACCGCGACGATCCTCCTCACGGTCAGGGGACTGCTGGCGACGGCGACGCCGATCATCGAGCGCAAGGGGCTCACGCTCGTGGGCGTAGCGGTCGGCAGCCTCAGCAGCGACGCCGCGCTCCAGCTGGTGCTGCCGTTCGATCGACGCGACAGCGGCGCTCTCGACGCCGCCATCGACGACGTCCGCGAGCGGTTCGGATCGGGCGCCCTGACCCGCGCCGTGCTGCTTGGCCGCGACCCGGGATTGTCGGTGCCCCTGCTGCCCGACTAAGGCGCGTCAGCTCGGGAGGCTTGCCTCGACCACCAGGCCCCCGCCGGGCCGTGGCCGGGCCACCAGGGTCCCGCCGTGCGCGCGAGCGATGGCAGCGGCGATCGATAGGCCCAGTCCGGCGCCGTCACTGTTCGCGGTGCGCGAGCGCTCGAGCCGCTGGAACGGTTCGAACAGGCGATCGATCTCACTGGGTGGAACAATCGGGCCGCTGTTGGCGACCGAGAGCGTGGCGCGTCCGTCGCGGGCAGCCGTCGCGACCTGCACGGATCCGTTCGGGCGGTTGTGCCGGATCGCGTTGTCGATCAGGTTTGCCACCAGCCGCTCGCCGAGCCGAGGATCGCCCGAAGTCGGCGCTGGGTCGAGCGCTGCCTCGAGCTGCAGGTCGCCGTGCGCGAGCTCCGCGTGATGGGACGTGAGCACGGCTTCGGTCACGGCGGCGAGGTCGAAGGACTCGCGCCGGGCGAGCCCGCGCTCGCTGCGGGCGAGCGTGAGCAGCGCTTCGATCAATCGCTCCTGCTGCTCGCCGGCCGCGATCACCCGCTCGTGGCTCTCCCGCAGCGACTGAACCGTGGCCCCCGGGTCGCTGAGCGCGACCTCGGCGACGGTGCGCTGCCGGGCGAGCGGCGTACGGAGTTCGTGCGAGGCGTTGGCGACGAACTGCCGCTGGGCTTCGAAGGACCCCTCCAACCGGCCGAGCAGCTCGTCGAAGGTGTTGCCGAGCTGGTGAAGCTCGTCGTTGGGTCCCTCGAGCGCGAGTCGTTGGTGCAGGTTGGTGGCGGAGATGTCACGGGCGGCGGCGGTGATCGTCTGCAGTGGCAGCAGCACGCGCCCGGCCATCAGCCAGCCGAGCGCGATCGAGATCACCGTCATGACTGCGAGCGCGAGCGCGGAGGTGATCAGCAGCTGGTGAAGCTCGTGGCCGGGCTGGGCCCGGGCGACTCTGACGATGCGCCCGAGCTGCGTGTTGACTTTCGTGATCTGCGACTGGGCGACCTTGAGCCGCGACTGCGTCGCCTTGACCGCCGCAAGGGCGGCCCGGTCCGCACGGGGGGCTACCGCGCTGGTTATGCCGATCGCCGCCTGCCAGCCGGGCACGAGACTGTCGGCGACTTGGCTTGGGCCAAGCCTGGCCGTGAGCCCCGGATGTATGGCGTTGACGGGACTCGGGCCGGCCGGGAGCCCCAGAATGGCCACGTTGTTGCCGGGGGACTCGCGGACCAGGAGGTTGGTGACCGTGAGCAGGCCCACGCCCGAGATCAGGAATAGGGCGCCGTAGAGCAGCGTGAGCCGCAGCCGCACGGTGTGGCCTGGCAGACGTGCCCCCGCCCTCAAGGCGCCGAACCGCGCTCCGAGGCGTTCCCGCGCGGTCATATCCGGTATCCCACCTGGGGGACGGTCTCGATCATCGGCGGGTCGCCGAGCTTGCGGCGCAGGCGGCTGATCGTCACCTTGACCGTCGTCGTGAAGGGATCGGCGGCATCGTCCCAGACGCGGGCGAGGAGCTCCTCGGCCGAGACGACTCTGCCCTGAGCGGAGAGCAGCAGCTCGAGCACGCCGAACTCCTTCGGGCCCAGCTCCACCGGCTGCTCCCCGCGCCAGACGCCGTGCTTGGCGGTGTCGAGCCGCAGATCGCCGCGCACCAGGACCGGCGGGAACGCCGGCTGAGACCGGCGCACCAATGCGCCTACGCGCGCGATCAGCTCGGCGAAGGCGAACGGCTTCGGGAGGTAGTCGTCGGCCCCCCGATCGAGGCCGTCGACGCGGTCATCGATCGTGGCCGCCGCGGTGAGCATGAGCACGCGGCTGCGGCCGCCCCGTCCGACGATCTCCGCGCATACGTCGTCGCCGTGCAGACCGGGAAGATCGCGGTCGAGCACGATCACGTCGTAGTCGTTGACCAGCGCGCGCGCCAGCCCCGAGCTGCCGTCAAACGCGACATCGACAGCCATCTGAGCGCGGCGTAGCCCCACCCCGATGGCCTCGGCGAGCTCCCTGTCGTCCTCAATCACGAGCACCCGCACGCTCCCCCCTCTCGATCCTCTCGCGACCGGCCAGCGCGCGACGGTCATCGAACGTTGGCCGCCGCGCCGTCGGCGCGGCGGCCGATCCAGGGTCGCGCATCGGTGGTTGCACGGCGGTTACAGCGGCGCTCGACACGCCTACCTCACGGTAACCGCGTCCCCGGGCTCGAGGAGCTGGTGAAAGCGGGCGGGGTCGACGTTGCCCCCCGAGAGGATGACACCGACGCGGGTCGCACCCTCAAGCGCGACCCTGTTCGCCAGCAGCGCGGCGAGGCCGGCTGCGCCGCCGGGCTCGAGTACGAGTTTCAGGCGCTCGAACGCGAACCGCATCGCGCCGACCAGATCGGCGTCGGAGACCGCGACGACGGCGTCCAGGAGCTCGCGATTGATGGCAAACGTCAGCTCGCCCGCCATCGTCGCCTGTAGGGCGTCCGCAATCGTGCGGGGGACGTCAATCGCGATCCGGCGTCCAGCGGCCAGCGAGCGCCGGTAATCGTCGCCCGCTTCCGGCTCGACCCCGATCACCCGCGTGTCCGGGTAGAGCGCTTTCGCGGCGATGGCGCAACCGGCAGCCAGTCCGCCGCCGCTGACCGGAGCGAGCAGCAGATCCACCTCACCCCAGTCCTCGACCAACTCGAGCGCAGCGGTTCCCTGCCCGGCGATGACCTCCGGGTCATCGAACGGGCGTACCAGGGTCAGGCCGCGCTGCCGGGCGATCTCCAGCCCGATCTGCTCGCGATCCTCGCGGTAGCGATCGTAGGTGAGAACCTCGGCGCCGTAAGCGCGCGTGGCGGCGAGCTTTATCGCGGGCGCGTCGGCAGGCATCACGATCGTCGCCGGTGCTCCTAACAGCGAGGCGGCAAGCGCGACGGCCTGGGCATGATTGCCAGAAGAGAACGCGAGCACACCACGTTCACGCTCACCGGGGCCGATCGAGGCGAGCTTGTTGTACGCGCCGCGAAACTTGAACGATCCGGTGCGCTGAAGCGCCTCCGCCTTGAGCCCCACATGAAGGCCCGCCCGCCGATCGAGCGTACGTGAGGTGATCACCGGGGTGCGGTGCACCACACCATCCAGGCACAGTGCAGCGGCACGCACGTCCTCGAAATCGACCATCCCCGCCAAGATACGCCCCCCTCTCCCAGCCCGCTCCTGAGCGCCGTCGAGCGACTACGCGGCCGGCATTGCCGTAGAACTTCGGGGTATGGCCGCGCCTGAGGCAATCATGGTTGACGCCGGTGGGCGGGACCTACGCGTCTCGAACCCGGACCGCGTGATCTTCCCGGTGACCGAACGCTCAGGGCCGGTCACGAAGCTCGAGATCGTCAACTACTACCTCACCGTCGAGGACGGCATCATGCGCGCACTCCGGCAGCGGCCGACGACGCTCGAGCGCTGGCCCAAGGGCGTGCACCCTGACATCGTCGTCTCGACCCGTGAACGGGGCGGCGGCGACGCCTTCTTTCAGAAGCGGATCCCCCGGGGAGCTCCGGACTACGTTCAGACGGCGCGGATCCAGTTCCCCTCGGGGCGCTACGCGGATGAGATCTGTCCGACCGAGGTGGCCGTGGTCGGCTGGGCGGCCCAGATGGGGACGATCACCTTTCACCCGTGGCCGGTTCGCAGCGACGACGTCGACCATCCGGACGAGCTGCGCATCGACCTCGACCCACAGCCGGGAACCGACTTCGCCGACGCCGTGCGCGTCGCCGCGGAAGCCCGGGTGCTGCTGGATGAGCTCGGGTACATCGGCTTCCCGAAGACCTCGGGGGGGCGGGGTGTGCACGTCTACGTCCGGATCGAGCCGCGCTGGACGTTCACCGACGTCCGCCACGCGGCGATCGCCTTCGGTCGCGAGCTCGAGCGCCGTCTGCCCGGGCAGGTGACGACAAACTGGTGGAAGGAGGAGCGCGGCCAGCGCATCTTCGTCGACTACAACCAGAACGCCCGCGATCGCACCATCGCCAGCGCGTACAGCATTCGGCCCAAGCCGGGCGCACCGGTGTCCGCGCCGGTGGCCTGGGATGAGCTCCCCGAGGTCACCCCCGAGGACTTCACCGTTTCGACCATGCCCGCGCGCTTCGCCGGGGTCGGCGATCCCCATGCCGCGATCGACGACGTCGCGCACTCACTGCAGCCGCTCTTGGACATGTACGAGAGCGACGGCTCCGAGGGGCAGGGGGACATGCCTTACCCACCCGACTACCCGAAGATGCCCGGAGAGCCAAAGCGCGTCCAACCTTCGCGCGACCGAGACCGGCGGCGAGAATGATTGGGTCGGCCCTCACGGGGCCTGGGGTAACTTGACCGACCGGCGCCTCGCCCGGGGCGCCGACGGCGGTGGCACGACCGGCCCGATGTCCCCATCCGGTGCTTCGTCGAGGTCGGCGATCACCGGCGCGTGATCGCTTGGTCCCGTGCCCTTGCGGGCCTGACGGTCAACCCATGCCGCCCGGACGCGACCGGCGACCGGCTCGCCGGCGAGGATCAGATCGATCCGCATCCCGAGATCCTGGTGGAACATGCCGGCACGGTAGTCCCAGTAAGTGAACACCCGCTCGTTCGGCCAGCGATCGCGCACCACATCATGCAGGCCGAGCGCCCCCAGCTCGGCGAGCGCCGCCCGCTCGGGTGGCGTGACGTGGGTTTGACCGACGTAGGCCTCAGGATCGAACACGTCCTCGTCGGTCGGCGCGATGTTCATATCGCCGCATACGATCGTGGCCGGCGGGCCGGCGGCCACCATGTCCCGCAGCGACGCCAACCAGGCGAGCTTGTATTGGTAGTGCTCGGAGCCCGGCGTGCGCCCGTTGGGTACGTACACCGAGACCACGCGAATTCCGCCGCAGTCCGCGGACACCGCGCGGGCCTCCGGATGCGGGAAGCCTGGCGCACCGGGGATACCGGCGACGACATCGTCCAGTCCTACGCGCGAGAGGATCGCCACCCCGTTCCACGTCGCCTCGCCGTGGAGCGCGACCTCATACCCGCGGCCCGAGAGCTCATCTCCGACCAGATCGGCGAATGCATGGTCGGCAAGCTTCGTCTCCTGGAGACACACCACGTCGGGCTGGCGTTGATCGAGCCATGGGAGCAGCCGCGGCAGGCGCTGCTTGACCGAGTTGACGTTCCAGGTGGCGATCCTCATGCCAAGTGGTGCGAAACGGGCCACTAAGCCTCGAGTCGCCTCATGGCGAGCTCCACCACGTCGGCGCGGCTGCGCCCGTCGTGATCGGCGGCGATGAAGTGGTTGCCGATGAGGAGCGAGAAGGCGAGCATGCAGCGGGCCTCGACGTCTGCTTCATCAGGGCAGAAGGCACCGAAGAGCCGGCGCAGGTACTCCATGCGCCGGTTGTCGACGCGCCGGAGGCGCTCGGCGACCGTCGGATCGCGCCGCGACCAGTCGCGGACGGCGAGGTCGATCGGGCGCAGCCGGGCGTTGAAGGTGAGCGCGCCCGCCCGGCGCACTTTGGCCCTGGCATCGCCGCCCTCGCGCTCGACGCGCTCGAGCACCTCGTCGGTGCTCGCCCGCTCCCAGGTGTCGAGCATCTCGTCGAGCAGCGCGCTGCGGTCGTCGAAGTGCCAGTAGAAGCCACCCCTGGTGACGCCGAGGGCCTGGGCCAGCGGCTCGATCCGGACGGCGTCCGGGCCGCCCGCGGCGAGCGCCCGCAGCCCCTCTTCGATCCACTTGATGCGAGGCGTGCGGGTCGGCGCGGCCATCGCCTACTTCTATCGCACCCGTGTGGCATTGACACCGCTGCGGCTAATGCCTAACCTTCCATCCATACAGATCTGTATGGATGGAGGATCCCGATGATGCTCTCGAACACCGCACACACCTCCCGGCCCGAGCGCATGGTGCGCCAGATCGCCGTCCCGCCGGCCGCACGCCGGCGGAGCACTCTCCCCCGCGTCGACTACGCGGACGCCTTCCTCCTCGAAACCGGCGCTGCTCAGGACCGCACGGGCGAGCAATGGGCTCGAGCGATCCTCGACGACCTTCCGGCGATCGCCCGAAGAAACCTGCGGTGGGGCTGGTTCGCCCTCGGGCTGAAGCTCGGTGGGGCTGGGTCTGACCGATCCGTGTTGGGCTGGGAGGTGCGTCGCAGCACCGCGGACTTCGCCCTCCTCGGCGCTGGCTCCCGTCTCGGGATGCCGGCCGAGCTGCTCTTCGAGCCCCACCAGGAGGCGCTGCTCTTCGCCACCTTCGTCCAGCAGGAAAACCCCATCGCGCGCGCGGTGTGGGCCCCGGTCGGGCCCTATCACCGACAGGTCGTGCCGCGCATCCTCGAGCGGGCCGCACGCTCGGAGGCTAGGCGATCGGGCCTGTGATCTGTCCCGGACGGGTTTGACGCCCGCGTGTATCAGAAGGTCCTCCCGCCGCTCGATACCACAGCGCCCGCGACCACGCACCACAGGTCGCGTGGCCCTCTCAATTCCAAGGGGGTCGGTACAGATGGCAGACCAGGACTATGGACACGCGAGCGTCGGCGAGCAGAATCGGCGCGGCCAAGCCAAAGACGAGCTCGGGGCCGAAGCTCGGCCGCGTGCTCGATCCGACTGCTCCGGATTTTCCGGAGACCCCGTCAAGGGTGTACGGGAAGCCCGCCAGCGTCCAGCGCTGTCGACGCGAGACGTCAGGGAGTTATCCTGCGTCTGAAGCCTTATGAGCGTCGTCATGTACGTCAAGCCGAGCTGCCCGTACTGCCAGGCAGCCCGTGAGCATTTCGCGGTCGAGGGCGAGACCGTCGAGGAACGGGACGCGACGAAGAGCGCAGCATGGAAGGCCGAGCTCATGGGCTACACCAACAATCGAGGGATCGTCCCGACCATCATCTGGAGCGACGGGCAGCGTCAGGTCGGATTCCCGCCGGGTCGCGGCTGACAGGTGCATTAAGCGGTCGGTCGGCCGCTGAGATGCCGAAGCCAGGCCAGACGCCGCTTCGCCGGCGCCGCGCGGGCGGCGATGCTCGGCGCCTGTGCTGGCAACGGGGCCGCTCTAAGCTGCGATGCACTGACATCGCAGAGACCGTTCGAGCCGAGTTCCGGCTAGAGCGGGTTTCCCGATGGTGGTGGCGAAGGGCTATAGTCGGCTCGGGATGTCATGGATGTACATCACGCGGCGGATCGGGCTCGCAGTTTTGGCGCTGACGGCGCTCCTGGCGCTGATCAGCACGGCTGGCTCGGCCGCCGGATTCCCGGCTCAGTACTGTGCCCAGGTCCCGATTGTCGGCGGGATTCCGCCATGGGGCTTCCACACAGGCGCGCCGATCACGGGAGCGACCGGCAGCTACGCCCGCGGCCACGGTGACATCAACCTGGCCGCCAACACCGTCTCCGGGATCCTGTGCCAGGTCGACCGGGTCCGCCACCACCCCGACCGCCTAATCACGATGACGGTCGAGCACCACCTGGTCTATCACTCGCACGACGCGGTGATGTGGGGTGTGCCCGGGAACATCATGAAGATCATCGTCCGCGTGCAGAGCAGCACCGACCGCCGGTGCAAGGTCGGCACCCTCGGCCACGTGACCCTGTTCGGAAGCTACAACGGCGTGCGCAGCGACAGCGTCCGGTTCACCTTCCCGGCCGCCTGCAAAGATCACGATCACCTGTACCACGGCTCGCAGGTCAACAACCAGGTCCCGCCGCGTTAGCCCGCCCTTCCACGCCAGATCCCCAGCAGGCGATCCTTGAGGAGCTCACCCGGCCTGCCGGCCGATGGCAGCCCGGGCCTCGAAGTCCCGGCGGCTGGCAATCCGGGACCGTGAGCGATGGCCCCTCCTTCCACGCCGACCTCATGGCGCTGTCTCGGCCAGCCGCGTCGAGTCGGGCGACTCCAGCGCTGAGAGGTGCTCCTGAACCCAGGTGAACCACTGCTCTGACCGCTCGTCGGACTGGATCGTCAGGCGCGGCGCTGAGATCTCCAGGTTGGCCGGCGCCGGGATCCCGAACTGGGTGAGGATGTCGCCGATCACCGGCTCGGGGTCCTCGGCGAGGTCCTCGTAGGTGATCTTCAGTGGCTCGTGGCCCAGCCCGAGGAAGTATGCGTCCCACGACGCGTCGTGGGCGGTCAGGAGGCGAACGAGGTAGTTGATCGCCCGGAACGAGAACTGGGGCTCGGCGATGCTGGACGGGTTGGGATTGGCGTCCTGGCGCCAGGCCTGGGTCTGCACGGCCTTCCACAGCGAGATCGCCTGGCGAAACTTGTCCTTGCGGGTGATCTGTATGTATCGAAGGCCGGGAAAGACCCGATTGAGCAGCTCGGGAAGAGGGAGCCCCGCCAGCCCCTCGATCCCGCGGAGCAACTGGGCGAAGTCGCCGAGGTAGCCCCACATGACCTTGGCTCCGAAGACGCCGTTGGGGGTCGTGCCCTGTTCGATCGCCCACTCCAGGTAGCGGTCATAGGTCTCGGGCTGCCACAGCTCGTTGGGGCGGGGCGCGGTGTCCGGCATCTCCCGGAACGCGAGCCGCTCGATGATGTTGGCGTGGCGCTCGCCATCGAAGTACTCGTGCGGGCGGCGCGGCAGCCCGGAGTGGCGTAGCGCCTCGAAGTACTCCTCGGGGTGCCCAGCGACGCCGGTCTGATCCAGAAGCTGGCACAGAAGCGTGCTACCGCTACGCGGGGTTGCGCACACGAGGTAGGAAAGCATGGGCTGCGCCCTGGACAATGCCAAGTTAGTCTATCTAGTTAGAAGACTTCGCGGGGGATTCTTCTGCACTCGGACGCGAGCGCCTGAGGCTGAGCGGCCCTCCACCAGGCCGCTGCACCCGAGGGTTGAGAGGACCGCGATCTCCACCCGAAGATCAACCCGGACGCCGATGTCGAAGCGCGTGGCGGAGATCACGATGCTCCTATGACAACTACCGATTATCTCATCGACTCAGTCCTCGTCCTCCTCGTGCTGCTCCAGATCAAGGAGCGGACCCTCAGCACCCAGGCCCTCGTCCGACCGCTGCTGATCGTCGGGATCGCCGTGGCCAACTACCTGCACGGCATCCCGACCGCCGGTAACGACCTGTTCCTCGTCGCCATCCTGGCCCTCGTCGGGAGTGCGATCGGCCTCGCCAGCGCCCAGACGGTTCTGATGCGGGTCGGGGCTGACGGCGATGTCCTCGCCCGCGCCGGCTGGGCCTCCGGGTTCTTCTGGGTGCTCGGGATGGGGTCGCGGTTCGCCTTCATCTACTGGATCAGCCACAGCGGCGCCTCGTCGATCACGCACTTCAGCGCCCAGCACGCCATCACCGCAAGCGCCTGGACGGTCGCCCTCCTCGCGATGGCGGTGTTCGAAGTGGCCTCCCGCTCGGCGCTGATGGCGGCCCGCCGTCAGCGCCTGCAGAACCACCTTGCCTTCCAGGTTGCCTGACGTCGTTACCTTCCCGCGCAGTGATCTTCACCCATCTCACCGGGCGCACCGCGCTCACGGTCCGGCTGATCGGCCTCGCGCTAATCAGCTGGACCGTGGTAAGGGCCCATCACCACGCCCCCGGTGGCAGCGGACGCGGCCTGGTGATCACCATCCTGTTCGTACTCTGCGTGGTGGCGTGGCTCGCGTGGACGCGCCGGCCCCTCCCCGACCGCGGCATCACGCCGGATGTGTGGGTCCTGGCGGCGGCCGGTGGGGTCCTGTGCGGCGCCTCGCCGAGCAGCGCCGCCAGCGCCTTCGTGTTCGTGGCGGTGGTCGCGGCGGGCATCCGGGCCGAGCTGTCGCGAGCCTTCATCGTCGTCGGAGTTGGCATCCTCGCGCTGGCACTGTCGATCCTGGTCTACGACGGCAGTGCGCTCGGCCTCCTCGCCTACTCGCTCGGCTTCGCCGCTGCGACCCTGGCCGGGGCAAATGCCCGCCAGGGCGCGGCGAAGGCCGAGCAGGCCGAGCTCCTCCTCGCCCAGAGCCAGCGCTCGCACGAGGAGCAGTTACGGGCCGCCCGCCTCGAGGAGTCGACGCGGATCGCGCGGGAGATCCACGACGTGCTCGCCCACGCGCTCGCCGGCCTGACGATCCAGCTCGAGGCGACGAGGGCAATGGTCGACCAGGGAGCCGATGCCGCGACGATCAAGACCCGCCTGGACCGCGCCCACGCGCTGGCACGCGAGGGCCTGCGCGAGACGCGCCGAGCGGTCGGCGCCCTGCGGAGCGAACCGATCGCCGTCCAGGCCGGGATCGAGGCGCTCGTGGAGGAGTACCGGGCCGCCGGCGGGGCCGCCGAGCTGGCGATCGACGGCGATCCCGGTCGCCTCGCCGGACCGGTCGGCGAGGCCGCTATGCGGGTCGTCCAGGAGGCCCTGACCAATGTCCGCAAGCACGCGCCGGGGGCGAGCGTGTCGGTCGCACTGCACGCCGGCGACCTCGCGGACCCCGACGTCCTCCTCGTGGTCGACGACCACCCGAGCGACGCGACGCGGGCTCCCAGCCCGCTGGCCGCGACCGGCGGCGGCTACGGTGTCCAGGGAATGCGCGAACGTGCCCAGGCTCTCGGCGGCACCCTCACGGCAGGCGCCCGCGGGGACGGCTGGCGGGTCGAACTGCGCGTTCCGATTCTCCGGGGGCTTGGTCGTGAGTGACTCGATCCGGGGGCTTGGTCGTGAGTGACTCGATCCGGGTCCTGGTCGCCGACGATCAGGCGCTCGTGCGCGAAGGGCTGATGACGCTGCTGCAGGTCGCGGCGGGGATCGAGCCGGTCGCCGCGGCGACCGATGGCGAGGAGGCCGTGGCCCTCGCCGCACGGCACCGCCCGCACGTCGTGCTGATGGACCTGCGAATGCCGCGGCTCGACGGCGTCGAGGCGACCCGGCGGATCCGTGCCGCCCAGCCCGAGACCGAGATCGTCGTCCTCACGACCCACGCGGACGACCAGTCGATCCTCGGCGCGCTCCAGGCCGGCGCCCGCGGCTACCTCACCAAAGACGCCGGGATCGCCGAGATCTCCCGCGCGATCCAGGCCGCCGCCGCCCACCAGGCCTTACTCGACCCGGCCGTGCAGAGCCGCCTGCTCGCCGCCGCGACCGCCGCCCCCGCCCCGCCGGCTCCCGCCGCCGAGCTCCCGGACGACCTCACGCCGCGGGAGGCCGAGGTCCTGCAGCTGATCGCGCGCGGGATGTCGAACGCCGAGATCGCCGCCGCTCTCGTCGTCAGCGCGGCCACGGTGAAGAGCCACATCAACCATCTGTTCGCCAAGATCGGCGCGCGCGATCGCGCCCAGGCCGTCCACTACGCCTACACCCACGGGCTCGCCCTGTGAGCGTCGGCGCGCGCTGATCAGCCAGCTGCGACCGCCCCGCCCTGGGTCCGCTGCGGCGACCTTTCAGATCCTCACCCGTCGGGCGTGCAGCGTGGCGTGGATCGGGCGGCACGCCTCGGCGACGGCGGCTTCACGGTCCGAGAGCGTGGTCTCGCGCGGGCGCCAGGGCTCAAAACCGGTGGAGGACTGTACGGCGTCGTACCAGTGCGGCGCCCACACTCCGTCGGACGCGCGCGGGCCCGGCGGCCAGGACAGCATCCGGGCGCTGAACGGGATACCCAGCCAATCACACAGCCAGCGCAAGTGCGCCTCGGGGGCGTGGAGGAAGTCGCTCGCATCGAGGATCGGCACCTCGATGTCGTGCTCATCCCACAGCTCGAGCAGCCACCCCTGCTGGGGCAGTCCGATGTCATCCGGCTCGCATGACTCCCGGGCACGCACGTACGAGGCGACGACCTCGACCGGGTCGCGGATGAGCAACACGTTGCGGAAGCGCCGCGTCCAGCGCAGATCCATGTCGCGGGAGACGTGGTGGGACATGTGCTTGGCGTAGTGGACGCGGCGCCCAGGCGGCAGCGGCGCGGAGAGGCCGGCCACGGCCGCGGCGAGGTCAGTGGGCTGGGAAGCGATAACCGCGTCGCGCGCCGGGTGGTCGATCGCGGTTCGGGCGAGGTAGGCAGCGTAAAGCGGCTCATCGACGACGACCGTGTCGGGACGGTTCTCGAACGCGCGCATCATCGCGGTGGAGATGTTCCGCGGACCGGACCACATCGCGATGCGCACGACGTCGTCAGGATGGCGTGATGCAGCCGGGGTCGTCCGCGAGCCCGGACGGCGAGCGGCCGGCGGCATCACGGCGCGACGCGTGCCGCCACGTCGGCGTCGACGAACTCGCGGTACAGCATCTGAAGGCGGTCGACCGTCGGCCCGCGGCGGCCATCGCCGATCGTGCGACCGTCCACCGACCGAACGGGCACGACGCCGGCGAAGGTGCCGGTGACGAACGCCTCGCGGGCGCCGTAGACGTCGATCAGGCTGAAGGTCGTCTCGCGCGCCACGATGCCGTTGGCGCGGCAGATCTGCAGCACGTTGGCGCGCGTGATCCCTGCGAGGCAGTAGCGCCCGTCGGAGGTCAGCACCTCCGGCGCGTCCTCGGGTCCGACCACAACGAAGAAGTGCGTCGAATTGCACGTCGCCACGAACCCGTGCGGGTCGAGCATCAGCGCCTCGTCCGCGCCGGCGGTGTAGGCCTGAATGCAGGCGGTGATGTCGCTGAGCTTGGAGTGCGAATTGAGCTTGGGATCGAGCGTGTCGGGCGCGGCGCGGCGCACGTGCGTCGTGAAGAGCGTGATGCCATCGGTCACGGTCGACGGCAGCGGCTCCTTGTGCTCGGCGATGATCACGATGGTCGCGGGTCCGATCGTCACTCGCGGGTCCTGGTAGGGCGTGCGCTTGACGCCGCGGGTGACCATCAGGCGCACGTGTACGCCGTTGGTCATGTCATTGGCCTGCAGCGTCGAGTAGATCGCCTCGGTCAGCTCGCGGCGGCTGCGGCCGATATCGAGCATGATGGCCTTCGCGCCCTCGAACAGGCGGTCGAGATGGCGCTCCAGGAAGGCCGGATGGCCTGCCCGCACGCGCAGACCCTCCCAGACGCCGTCACCGAGGACGAAGCCCGCGTCGAACACCGACACCACCGCCTGCTCGCGTGGCACGAGCTCGCCGTTGACCCAGATCAGGATGCGCTCGTTGCGCGCGTCGTCCTCGAAGTCGTGCGTGCCCTGGGCCATCGTGCGAAATCCTATGGGCGGCGGCCTGCCTTACGGTCGGCACCGACCGCTGAGGGCGTCAGGCTCGTGGATGGTGCATGCGCTGATGCGACGTCGGCGTCCGCCGCGAGAGCGGACGCTTTCTCCGCCACGGCTCCGAGCATCCCGCGTTCAGGTTCGCAGACTGCTCGCCCCGACCGGCGTGATCGAGCCCACGCCGGTCCGGACGGTGGTGTCCGAGCAGGGCAGGCGACGTCGGCCAGTCGCGCTGAAGATCGCCTCCGGGCTTTGCGAACCACAGGCCGACGACCAGCGAGAAGTTGGCGAGCAACCAGGAGGCAATCAGAAGCAGCAGCATGATCGGCCCATTATACACTAAGTCAATCGAGATACTTAGTTTGCCAAGTTCTGGCTTTTCGCATCCGGCCCGCGCCGAGTCGAGATCGCCGCCCAGGGAACGACGGATCGAGGCGCCTTGTGTACGGTGGCCGACTAGATGCCGACCGAGGACGCCAATCCGGTGACGCTGCGTGAAGTCACCGCCGAGAACGTCCGCTCCGTCTGCGAGCTGAAGCTGGCCGACGGGCAGGAACGATACGTCGCTCCCAGTAGCTACACGGTCGCGGAGGCTGCATATGACCCGGGTTCCTGGTTGCGCGCGATCTACCACGGCGACTCGATCGTCGGGGTGCTTGATCTCACGACCGCAGAGCGTGAGAGGTCCCGACCGTTTCTGGTTCGATTACTCGTCGACCGCGAGCACCAGCGCCGTGGCGTCGGCCGGGCGGCGATCGAGCGACTCGTCGATCACCTCCGCTCGGTTGCTGGTACCACGGCGCTCGAAACAAGCTGCGTCCCGGGCCCCGGCAGCCCCCGAGACTTCTACCTGCAGCTCGGATTTGAGGACACCGGGCGCGTCGAGCACGGCGAGCAGGTGCTCAGCTACCCGCTTCGAAGACGGTAGAGCAAGCCGGCCGACGAGGATGCTCGGCCCGCTGCTGATCTCTCGTGCTTATGCCGTGTGTGGGCGGGAGGCCCGACGGCTCGTCCGGCGTGTTCTGGTCTCCACGGCCTGACTGGCGTGATCGAGCTCACGCCCTGCCGGTCCGTGGTGTCCGAGCACGGCAGGCGACGACGGCCAGTCGCGCCGAAGGTGACCGCCGCGCTTAGCGACGCACAGGCCGACGACCAGCGAAAAGTTCGCGAGCAACCAGCCGGCAATTACGAGCAGCAAGATCATACGGGTTCAATTATACACTAATTCCATCGAGATACTCTATTTCGCCCGGGAACCCCGCTGTTTGCGTGGAGTCTGCGTGGGTCGGTTGACCCAGTCACGCACGACGATGGACAACCACCGAGGCGCCCCGGCCTCGCCGCGCCGTCCCCCGTCCTATCGCTGCTCGATGCGGACGTGATTGCCTGCGGAGTCTCGCACGGCGATGTCGCGGGCTCCCCAGGGTTGGGTGATTGGCTCTTGTAGTACCTCGGTCCCGGGTGCAACCGCGAGCCTGTCGAAGGTCGCGTCGAGGTCGTCGGAGCGCAACTGGACCATCTGCAGCTCGCCTTTGGCAAGCAGGGCCGCGAGGGCGTCGCCGTCCTCCTGCGAGCGGTCCGCATGCGGCTGTGACAACACGATCTCGATCTCGGGTTGGCTGTCGGTGACAAGGGTGATCCAGCGGAAGCCGTCGCGGGCGACCTCGTTGCGCACGGTCAGGCCGAGGGTGTCGCGGTAGAAGCTGAGGGCCGCGTCGGGGTCGTCGACGAGGACGTGCACGCCGCTGAGCGAAATGGTCATGGCGCGGACGCTAGGCGGGTGCGGCGCTGGATGCTTCTCCGAAACTGCTCTCTTCCGCGCGGTGAGGCGTTTCAGGCCGGCCGAAAGCGAGCAGCTTTCGAGAAGCGAGATCACGGAACCGCGCCTAGCATGGCCGCCGTGAACATCACGATGCACCTGATTCCTCCCACCCGGCGACCCGGACGCATCTCGCGACGCACTCGGCCTCGAGGTCCGCAACGACGTCGGATGCGACGGGACGCGCTGGAGTAAGACGACCGTACACACCGGGTCGATGTGACCCACGACTTCAGGAGTGACCATGACCGACTCTTCCACCCAGGGAATCAAGACCGTCCTGTGCCCCGTGTCCGACCTGACGACGGCCAAGGCGGTGTACGCCGCCCTGCTCGGCGTCCCGCCGCAGGGCGATTCGGACTACTACGTCGGCTTCGAGGCCGGGGGCCAGCACATCGGGCTACTGCCCGGCGGTGGGCCGCAGGGCATGACCTCACCGGTGGTCTACTGGGAGGTGCCCGACATCGAGGCGAAGCTGGCCGAGGTGACCGCCGCGGGTGCCACCGTGAAGGAGCCCGCGCGCAACGTCGGTGGCGGCCGCTTGGTGGCCACCGTCACCGACCCCGATGGCAACGTGCTCGGGCTGCTTCAGGACCCGTGATTGTCGAGGGAGACTGCGAACCGGCCCTGCCTAACATGGAGACACAATGAGCGTAGCCACGAGGACGGAAACGCAGTCGCCTGCGATGCACCTCGCCGACAGCCACGATTTGATCCGCGTGCACGGCGCACGCGTGAACAACCTCAAGGACATCAGCGTCGAGATCCCGAAGCGCCGGCTGACGGTGTTCACCGGCGTCTCCGGCTCGGGCAAGAGCTCGTCGCCGGCCGATCCACCCTCACCGGCGAGCACCTCGCGGCCTACGTCGGCACCTGACGAGGCATGGCGGACACCGTGAGACGAGTCCTCGACCTGGCACGCTCCTACACTGGCATCGTGACGCCGGAGGAGCTCGCCAACCTCGCGCACCTGCGCCGCGCCCGCGATCTGATGGACCGCGAGTACGCGCGCCCGCTCGACGTCGCCGCGCTCGCCCGCGCTGCGCTGATGTCGACCGCACACTTCTCGCGACAGTTCCGCGCTACGTACGGGGAAACGCCCTACGCCTACCTGATGACGCGGCGAATCGAGCGGGCGAAGGCGCTGCTGCGCCGCGGCGACCTGTCGGTCACGGAGGTCTGCATGTCGGTCGGGTGCTCGTCGCTCGGCTCGTTCAGCGCCCGGTTCACCCAGCTGGTGGGCGAGACGCCGACGGCCTACCGAGCCCGTGACCACAGCGCGCTGTCAAGCGTGCCGGGCTGCGTCGCCAAGGACCTCACTCGCCCGAGCCGCAAGCCGAGCAGGATCAGAGAAGCGCGCGGCGCGCTGGCTCCCTAGCCTTGGGGGCATGGATCTCTCTCTTTCCCGTTGCTTCGTCCAAGTCCATGACCCCGACCTAGCGGTGGCCTTCTACCGCGACGCACTCGGCCTCGAGCTGCGCGACGACGTCGCCAGCGAAGGCTTCCGCTGGATCACCGTCGGCGCCGCCTCTCAGCCCGGCGTCGCGATCGTCCTCACGAACTACCAGTGCGGCAGCCCCGCCGACGGCGACGCGCTCGCCGCCCTCGTGGCCAAGGGCGCCCTGAACGGCGTCCACTTCCACACCGACGACCTCGACGCCACCTTCGAGAAGGTACGCGCCGCGGGCGCCGAGATCGTCGAGGAGCCGACCGAACAGCCGTGGGGCACGCGAGACTGTGCCGTGCGTGACCCGTCGGGCAATCTGGTGCGCATCGACCAGCCACCCGCGCACTGAATCCTCCCCGGCTGGCGGAGCGCCGTGCACTAGCCCGGAAGCCGTCGCCGCGCGGAGGCTCACATCGTGCGCGCGACCCGTGCTTTTCCTCGCCCCACTTCTAACGGACCTGCATCGTCGCGGACGGCAGGCGGCCCTGCACCCCGACAACACCTGAAAAGGACTTCGTTCGTCTAGCGTGGTCCGTCAGTTGGCTTCGAGACGGAAATTCTGGTGTTATCCGCCAGAGTGGTCCTGAGGAGGTCGATGTCGATCGGTTTGGTCAGGTGGGCGCTGGCGCCAAGTTCGCGCATCAGCCGACGTGTACCGGTTGTGGCGTCCGCGGTTAGCACGATCACGGGGGTCGCTGCGGTGTCGGGGCAGGCGCGGAGCTCCCGAAGGACGTCGTCGCCGGTCATGTCAGGAAGGTTCATATCGAGCAGGATCACGTCCGCGTTGGCGCCGGGCGCGAGGTCGAGCGCGATGCGACCGGTCGCCGCGGCGATGATCTCGACGTTGTCGTCGGCGAGGACCTCCTCGACCAGTCGCAGGTTCGAGACGTTGTCCTCCACGTAGAGCACCCGGCACGCGGGCAGCCGAGGCGCGGCGTTGCCGGGGCGTGCGCGTTCCGGTCCGAAGGCGACCTTGGGCTCGGACGTAGCCAGGCGTAGCTCGAACGTGGATCCCGTCCCGACTTCGCTGGTGGCGTCGAGCGTTCCTCCCATCGCCTCGGCCAAGCCGCGCGAGAGCGCCAGCCCGAGCCCGGTGCCCTCGATCTCCGAGGCCTCCGCGCCGAGCCGGTCAAACGGGACGAACAACCTCGGCAGATCCTCGGCGGCGATCCCCGGGCCGGTATCCGACACTCGGATCACGATCGCTTCGTCCTCCACCGTCGCGCTGACGCGGACGCTACCGTCGGTGCGGTTGTACTTGACGGCGTTGGAGAGAACATTGAGAAGGATCTGCTTGAGCCGCTGCGAGTCGGCCAGCACATGCGCGCCGGCGACCTCGCACAGCTGGGTATCGATCGAGATGCCGCGGTGATCAGCGAGCGGCCCGACCAGATCAAGCGCGTCCTGCACCCCCTGGGCGAGCAGCGCCGGTTCAACCGAGAGGCTCAGGTTGCCCGATTCGATCCGAGAGATCTCGAGCACCTCATCGATCAGCGTCAGCAGGTGTCGCCCCGCCTTGAGGACGTATTCAGCGTGGCGCTGTTGGCGCTCCCCGGCCGCGGAGCGCTCCAGCAGCTGTCCAAAGCCGAGGATCGAGTTCAGCGGTGTTCGCAGTTCGTGACTCATTCGCGACAGGAACTCGTTCTTGGCGCGGTTAGCCGCGTCGGCTTCATCCTTCGCCCGCTGGATCTCGGCCAGCCGAATCTCGTCTGTCATGTCCCTGGAGATCAGCAGGAACCCGGTCAGCTGCCCATGCGCGTCCCGCCGCGGCGTCTTGACCACCCGCGCCGTGAACCGGCTGCCGTCCTTACGCCGGCGCTCGACCGTCCCCTCGAACTTTCCCTCCCGAAGGACGCGTTCCATCATCTGCTCTGGCAGGCCGGCGCGAGCGTCCTCTTCGGTATGCAGCACCGTGTGAGGCTGACCGACGATCTCGGCAGGCTCGTAGCCGTACAGCCGCCTGGCGCCCTCGTTCCACAAAACGATCCGGCCATCAGAGCCGATCGCGATGATCGAGTATTCAGTCGAGGACTCGAGGACGCCTGCGAGAAACCCGGCCAGATCCTCGCGGGTCTCGAGCCCAGGGAAGTCAAACGACGGGATGTTCATCGCGATCGCAAGGCATATGGGTCAACCATTCTGACCATGTCGTCGTATCGCGCCGCCAGTGGTTTCCCGCTGGCTTGGCTGTCCTGGCGGCAAGGACACGGGGTGAGCTTCATCTGGATCCGACCAGGACCGGCGCTGGATGTTCGACCGCGGCTTCCAACAGGGATCGGAGGACGCCCGGATCGAACTGCTTCCCGCTCTGCTCTTGCATCATCTCGAGCGCGACGGTGCGTTCGAATGCGGGTCGGTACACGCGGTCGCTGGTGAGCGCGTCGCAGACGTCGGCGACGGCGGCGATGCGGCCCTCGATCGGAATCGCGTTGCCGGCCAGGCCGCGCGGGTAGCCGGCACCATCGAAGCGCTCATGATGCGTCAGCGCGATCGAGGCCGCGAGTTCTAGGACTGGGAAGCTGCTGTCGGCCAGCATCCGAGCGCCGATCGTGGTGTGGGTCTGCATCTCGGCGAACTCCTCAGCGGTGAGCGGCCCAGGCTTACGAAGGATTGAATCGGGTATCCCGATCTTGCCGATGTCGTGCAGGGCGGCCGCCGGCCCGAGCATCTCCAACAGGTCGGGCGGCAGCCGGAGCGCGTGAGCGATCGCTTTCGCGGAGCGCCCGACGCGCTGTGCGTGCTGGTTCGTGTCATCGTCGCGGAATTCGGCGAGGAGCGCGAGGCGATCGAGCACCTCGAGCCGGCTTACCTCGAGTTCACGCGTACGCGCTCGTACGGCCTGCTCGAGCCGCTCGTTGTGCTCCGCCAGCTTGCGCTCGCAGCTACGGACCGTGAGCAGATTCCGTACGCGTAGCAGCACCTCGTCGGGATCGAAAGGCTTGGAGAGGAAATCGCGCGCGCCGGCGCTCAGCGCTCGGTGCCGCGTAGCTTGCGTAATGTCGGCCGTCAGCACCAGCACTGGTGGTCCCGCGTCGGTCCGGATCGCCGGCCCGAGCGTGTCCATGACCTCGAACCCGTCGGTGCCCGGCATGTGCAGGTCCAATAGCAACAGGTCCGGGGTGTCAGCGGCACAGTTTCTGAGGGCCTCTGCCGGGCTGGTCGTCGTCTCGACGTCGGTGAAGCCGGCGTCGCGGAGGACGGCGTCGAGTAGCTCGATGTTGAGTGGTTCGTCGTCGACGGCGAGGATCCGCATGCCGAGGATTGGATCGGCGGGCATCATCGCGCGCCTCGATCAGGGTTGGCGTGCGCCAGCGCGGACCTGAGCAGGTCGATGTCGACCGGCTTGGTCAGGTACGCGCTGACGCCGAGGTCGAGCATCCGAGCGCGGCTCGCCGGCGTGGCGTCTGCGGTCAGCACGATCACGGGGGTTGTTGCGGTCTGGGGGCTCGCGCGGAGCTCGCGCAGAACCTGATCGCCGGGCATATCCGGGAGGTTGACATCGAGCAGGATCACATCGGCTCCGGCGCCGGCTGCGATATCGAGCGCGAGGCGACCGCTGGCCGCGGCGACGATCTCGACGTTGTCATAGGCGAGCACCTCCTCGACCAGCCGCAGGTTCGAGACGTTGTCCTCCACATACAGCACACGGCACTCCGCCGGCGTGTCGCTAACGGCCTGCGGCGATCGGCGATCGGCCAGGGCGGCCTCGGGCTCGCACCGCGCCAGGCGCAGCTCGAAGGTCGATCCGGTCCCAAGCTCGCTGGCGGCGTGAAGCGTTCCTCCCATCGCCTCCGCCAGGCCGCGCGAGAGCGCCAGCCCAAGCCCGGTCCCCTCAACGTTCGAGCCCTCCGCGCCGAGCCGGTCAAACGGGACGAACAACCGCGGGAGGTCCGCCGCCGCGATCCCCGGCCCGGTATCAGACACCCCCAGCGCGATCGTCTCGCCCTCCAGGACGGCGCTGACCCGGATGCTCCCGCCGGGACGGTTGTACTTAATGGCGTTTGAGAGCAGGTTCAGCAGCACCTGCTTGAGCCGCTGGAGGTCCGCCAGCACGTACGCACCGGCGACCCCGCTCAGGTCTACATCGACCACGACCCCGGCCTGATCGACGATCGGTCCGACCAGATCAAGCGCGCCCTGCACGCCCACGGCGACCGGCACAGGCTCGACCGAGATACCGAGGTTGCCCGACTCGATCCGGGAGATCTCGAGCACCTCATCGATCAACCTCAGCAGATGCCTCCCACCCTTGACGACGTGCTCAGCGTGGCGGTGCTGACGCTCCTCCAGCGGCGCCCGCTCGAGCAGCTGCCCGAAGCCCAGGATCGCGTTCAACGGCGTGCGTAGCTCGTGACTCATCCGCGACAGAAACTCGCTCTTGGCCCGGTTCGCCACCTCGGCGTGCTCACCGAGGACGCGCTCGGTAATGTCCTGACAGACGCCCAGGAGTCCGGCCTCGCCTGTATCAACGTTCTCGGTCCGACAGATCCGCCCGGAAATCAGCTGCTCGGCGCCGTGCTCGTTTGCCAGCACGCGGTATTCGCAGTCAGACTCCGCGCCCGATTGCAGGCAACGCTCGATCGTGGCGCTGAGCCGCGCCCAGTCCTCAGCCGACATGCTCGAGGCGAGCGCCTCCATCGACGGCGGCTGATCCTCGTGCAGGTTGTGGAGCGCCGCCATCACGCCTGACCAGTGCAAGCCGTCTCGCACGGGGTCATGTTGCCAACTGCCCATCCCCGCTGCCCGCTGCGCCAGCTCGAGATGGGCGCGGCTCTCTGCCAGGACCCGCTCAGCCGCCAGACGTTCGCTGATATCGCTCGAGACACTGACAATGCTGCCTTCCGCTCCACCGGGCCCCTCGAACGACACGGCGCGAGCGCGGACATGAACGGGAACCACGCGCCCCTGCTTGTCGTACAGCTCGCGGTCGCCATCGACCACTTCACCGCTACGCATGCGGACACGCGCTTTCCGCACGTCGTCGATCCGCGCAGGCGCGATGATCAATTCCATCCAGTCCCGTCCGTGCACTTCCTCGGCGGTATGGCCGTAAATCCGCTCGGTGGCCCGATTGCAGTAGCGCACAGCCCCCGTCTGGCCGGTGAGTACCACCGACACGTCGATCTCATCGAGCAGCTGCGCCTGGAGCGCGATCGTGCGCTGCGCAGCGGTCTCGGCTGTCAGGTCGCGGGCGACGATCGAGGTGCCGCTCACCCGCCCCGACGCGTCGCGCAGCGGCGCGACCGCAAGCGAGACGGTCACCCGCGACCCGTCCTTGCGCACCCGCTCGGTAAGAAGGTGATCGATCTGCTCGCCCGCGAGCACGCGGCGGAGAATCTCCCTGTCCTCGCCCTCATGCTCAGCCGGGGCCAACATGGAGACCGGCTGACCGATCGCCTCAGTCGCCGTATAACCGTATAGCCGCTCCGCGCCCGCGTTCCAGACCGTGATCCGACCGTCGCGGTCGTTGCCCATAATCGCATCCGGTGAACACTCGACGATCGCCGCCAACCGCTGATCGCTGTCCACGACTCTGCGCTTGAACAGCCTGATCAGCACTGCCCCCGCGCACAGCGCACTCCCCCAGACCAGCAGAGTGTCAACGTCCCCCCTGTAGACATACGGCCAAGGATGCTCGCCGGGGTACACACGAACCCAAATCGCCAGCCAGAACGCCATGACCATCCAGGCGACCTGCGCGACCGCCGCCCAGTCGGACATGTACCAAGCCACAACCGCGGCAGAAACGAGGTAGAACATCCCAAACGTGGTTGCCGCATCGCCACCAAAGTAGGAGTAGCCGGCCAGCCACGAGGTGCCGAGCAGCGCGACCAGCCCCAAGCACGATCGCCGGCCGATCCGGTTCGCTTGATGCAAAAGCACCGACCAGAACACGACCCCACCAAGTGCAACCCCCAGCATCCCCACCGTATCCACCGCGTGACGCGCATCGATGGACACCCACAGGATCGCCAAACCCGCACACGCGAGCTGGACGCACGCGAGCGAACGATAGAACACGATCACATCACCAAGTCGCATGCCAGGCCGAGCCGAGGCAAAGTTCGCTCCCACCCCCGACCCCGGCAGCAGATGCTCCCCTGCGGTACCACCACCACCTACCGGGCGACCAATACCCGCTGGATCCGAAGTCACCGCCGCAGGAGACCGAAGTCGCTCATCGACGCAGAGCTGTGTCGGCGACGAGCCGGACACCTGGAGCACGCGAGGCTTTGCACCCGCGGGCGTTCGCCGCGAACCGGATGACACCTTCATGTCAGCCCACAGCCTCGCGCCGGGCACAGACCTGGCACCAGCCCATCAATCATCATGCAAATGGCTCCTCGCCAAAATGCGAATCACGGAAGACGCCGCCCAAACCGTCAGGCGTCTCTTGGCCCTTGGCGCGTGTATCGGACGGACCGTAGTGCCTCTTGAGGCCTACTGGGCCGAATTATCGAAATCGAGTAATAACTACGTACCGACCCCAATAGTAGTCTGCCGCACCTGGGCTGTGCCGCCGCCGCTTGCGACGCTTTCGGGTATGCCGACACCGTGCTCCAGCCCTCGGCGGTCGAGCCGCGGAGCAGTTTGCAGAAGGTTCTGCAAACTGTTCCGCTGACTCTCGAGGTGGAGACGGCGGGAATTGAACCCGCGTCCGCGGTCGCGTAAGAGGTGGCGTCTACGAGTGTATCCGGCGCTCTGATCTCGCTATGGGCTCGCCACGCCGGCGGGGTTGCCAACAGCCAGCTCCCTGAAGTGTCCTCGGATTGGCGGGAGCGAACCTCACCGAGTAGAGCCTGCTATTTGATCCCGGCGATCCCCGCCACAGGCGAGCGGGGGCCGAGAGACTCCCTAGTTAGGCCGTAGCCAGAACGGGGAGATCGAACGTATGAACGTCCGCACTTATGGTTTTCCCGGGTGATTTACGAGGCCGCCCGGGAACCTCGACTCGCAACCACCCCCACGATCCGACCACGTCGAAGCCTGTCGTCCCCTGGGGGTGTGACTGAACTGAGGACCATTGTAGGAGATCGTGAAGAACCGTCCCGGAGCGCAAGTAGGGGCCTGCCACAATGGTGTACATGGACACCGGTTCGCCTTGGCTACCACCTGCCCCTCCGGGGACGATCGGCGTTCCCCCCACGACCTCGCAGGCGCCCAGCGGCGCCAATCCGGGAGAGCAGGGTCCTCCCTTCGAGGAGGGCAAGCGATCCTGGCGCAAGCGGTTGGCGGCGCCTTTCGTCGCCCTGCTCGCCGCGCTGTCGAAGCTCAAGGCGCTGCTGCTCCTGCTGCCGAACCTGAAGCTGCTCACGACCGCGGGGACGATGGCCGTGTCGGTCGCCGCTTACAGCCTGATCTGGGGATGGACGATCGCCTTCGGATTCGTCGTGCTCCTGCTCGTGCACGAGATGGGGCACGTGTTCCAGCTGCGTCGTGAGGGCATCCGCGCGAGCACGCCGATGTTCATCCCCTTTCTCGGCGCCGTGATCACCGCCCGGTCGCTGGGAGACAATGCCACCGCCGAGGCCCGGGTAGGCCTGGCCGGTCCGGTCTTCGGCGGCTTGGCCTCGGCCGTGTGCCTGGTGATCTGGCGCCTGACCGGCAACAATTTCTGGGAGGCGCTCGCCTTCCTCGGGTTCTTCTTGAACCTGTTCAACCTGCTGCCGGTCTCCCCACTCGACGGCGGGCGCGCGATGGCCGCCATGGCGCCGACGATGTGGTTCGTGGGCCTCGCGATGATGGTTGCGTTCCTGTTCCTCACCCACTTCCAGAACCCGATCCTCCTGATCATCATCTTGATCGGAGCCCTCGACTCCTCGCGTCGCTGGAAGCAACGCAAAGAAGGCGGCGCGGAGCAGATGGAGTACTACTCCGTCCGCCCCCGCGACCGGGCAATCATCGCCGCCGTCTACCTCTCCCTGATCGCCCTGTTCGTCCTCGGCATGACCGCGACGAACCTCCACGCGACGCTCTAATCCCCGGCAGCGCACGGCAGCGCTCCTGCCGTTAGCGCAGGCGAGCGGGCGGTGCATCCGCCGCCGGCCTATTGCTGACGAGCCCGGCACTCCGCCCGAGCCCAGCCGCAACGCAAGCCTAGGCCGCCGGTGGATGCACCGCCCGCCCTACCGCCCCACCTCACGCAGCTCGCGCGCCACATCCCGCGCCACGTCCCGGTCGCGGATCGCGTCTCGCTTGTCGTGGGTGTCCTTGCCGCGGGCGAGGGCGATCTCGACCTTGGCGCGACCGTCCCGGAAGTAGAGCCGTGTCGGGACGAGGGTCCAGCCGCGCTCGGCGGTCTTCGACATCAGCCGCTCGATCTCGCGCCCGTGGAGAAGTAGCTTGCGCTCGCGCTCGGGGTCGTGGTTGGCCCGGCTGGCGGGAGCGTAGGGCGGAATGTAGACGCCGACCAGCCACACCTCGCCGTCGCGAATGGTTGCGTAGGCGTCCTTGAGCTGCGCCTTGCCCTCCCGCAATGACTTGACTTCCGTCCCCGTGAGCACGATGCCGCACTCAATCCGGTCCATCAGCAGGTACCGGTACGCGGCCTGCCGATTCGTCGCCACGTCGCCCGGGGATGCCTTGCGCTTACCTCGACCCTTAGCCATCTTCAGCTCTCACCTCCACGGGCAACAGGTCCACCCTACCTCGCGGCGCGTCGATCGCGCCCACCTGCACCCGTACCGGGTCCCCCAACCGGATCGCCCGGCCGCTCCGGGTGCCGACGAGGATCGTCTGCTGCTCGTTCAACTCCCACCAGTCACCGCGCAGCTGCCGGACGGGCAGCATCCCTTCGAACGTCGGCCCCGGCTGGCCCAGGCCGAACTGGACGAAGGCCCCCGCCCCGATCACGCCCACGACCTCGCCCTCGAACGCGGATTCACGTCCGAGCGCGCGCAGTGACCGTTCGAGCAGGAAGCAGCGCGCCACATCGTCGGCGTCGCGCTCGATCATCATCGCCGCGCGCTCGCGGTCGGATGACCATTGCGCGACCGCGGGAAGCGCGGCGCGGTCGGGCGGGACCTCGCCGCCGCCGATCACCGCGAGCAGGGACCGATGGCAGACGAGATCCGGGTAGCGGCGGATCGGCGAGGTGAAGTGGCAGTAGCGCGGCGACTGCAGACCGGCGTGACCGAGGTTGCGGGGGTCGTAGTACGCCTGTTTGAGCGCGCGCAGGACCAGGCGCGTCAGCGCCCGCCGACCGCGCCCACCGCGCGCGCTGATGTATTGCTCGACCAGCTGCGACGCTTCGCCGACGATGTCGGCGGCCTGCTGCCGCGTGACCCCGCCCCGCGGCAGCGGCGGGGTCGGGACCTCGAGCGAGGCAAGCTGCTCGATCAGGCGCTCCGCCGCCGGCGCGTCAGGACGCTCGTGAACGCGGAACAGCGTCGGCGCCCCGCGCTCGTCCAGCATCTTCGCCACCTGTTCATTGGCCGCGATCATCAGGTGCTCGATCAGCCGGTGGGACTCGGTCTGAGGCACCGAGCGGCTGGCGACGACGTGCCCAGCCCTATCGAACTCGAACTCGGGCTCGGCCGAGTCGATCATCAGCGCGCCCCGAGAGGCGCGGCGGGCAGCGAGCGCCGCAGCCGCCGCCCGCGCGCAGGCGAGTGGTCGTGCCACCGCTCCCGGCGCGCGCTCGTCACCCGCGAAGATGCGATCGACGAAGTCGTAGTCGAGGCCCGTGTCGGAGCGGATCACCGAGCGGTAGAACGAGGTGTTCGAGACGCCCTCCTCGCGCACGATGAATTCCACGGTGACGGCGAGCCGATCCTCACCGGCCACCAGCGAGCAGGCCCGGTTGGACAGCGCCTCGGGCAGCATCGGCTCGACCGCGCCCGGCACATACACGCTCGTGCCACGTCGGTAGGCCTCGCGGTCGACGAGCGTGCCGGGGCGTACGTAAGCCGACACGTCGGCGATGTGGACCCAGATGCGCCAGGCGCCGTCGCCGAGCTCCTCGGCGGACAACGCATCGTCGAAGTCGCGGGCGCTCGCGGGATCGATCGTGAACGTCGTCCGCGACCGCAGATCCCGCCGCGGGGCGGCCCGGAGTCCGTCCGCACCGGTACCGTCGCCGGCGTCGTCATCGGGGGCGGCACCGTCGCCGGCGCCGGGGACGGCGCCGATCGGCGCGGCGTTACGCGCCTCGCGCTCGACGGCAGGATCGAACGAGCGCCGGAGCCCTCGGTCGAGCATCAGCGCCTCGATCACGTCGCGGGCGACGTCGGGTCGCCCGATCCGCCGGGCGATCTGCGCCCGCCCCGCCCCGCGGCCGTCCCGTCCGCCGCCTCCTGCCCGTACGAGCACCAGGTCGCCGGCGTCGGCCCGGCGGTCGCGCGTCAGCGTCAGCCGCGGACCGCGCTCGAAGAAGGGCTCAGCGACGAGAAAGCGCCCGCGCCGCTCCAGCACCGCGACCGTGGCGGCGCGCGAGGGTCGGCTGGAAGCGCTCACTTGACCTCGGCGGCGAGCGTCTTCAGCGCGACGTTGAGCTGGTGGTCGACCCGACTGCGTGGGTTCTCGGCCGCGTAGATGTTGGGCTTGACACCGGCGCCCTGCTTCACGCCGCCACCGCCGAGATTGCGTCCATTCGGGGTGTAGTAGTAGCCGGCGACGATCTCCAGCACGCCGCCGCCCGGGAGGCCGAAGCTGTCTTGGAACACGCCCTTGCCGAAGGTGTGCGTTCCGACCACCAGCGCGCGGTGGTCATCCTGGAGCGCGGCGGTGACGATCTCCGAGGCCGACGCGGTCTGGCCGTCGACGAGCACGACGACTGGGATCTTGGTCGAGATCGCGTTGCCGGTGGCCGTGAACACCTGACGAGGCGTGTTGCGGCCCGCGATCGTGGCGATTGTCCCCGAGGGAATGAAGATGCTCGCGGTCTTGACCGCCTCGGAGATCAAGCCGCCCCCGTTCCCCCGCAGGTCGAGCACGATTCCCCGAGCGCCCTGATGCAGGAGCGCCGTGACGTCCGCGCGGACTTCGTCGCCCGCGCCCGACTGGTCGAAGGTGGTCAGTTCGACGTAGCCGAGCTTCACGCCGTGGTAGGTGATGATGCGGTCCGCGGTGATCGGGACGACGATGTGCTCGCGCATCAGGCGCACGACATGCCGATGCCGGCCGCTGAGGTAGGTCAGCACCACATGGGTCCCCGGGTTCCCGCGGATCAACCCGGAGGCGAAGGCCGAGGAGCGTCCCTTGAGCGAGGTCCCTCCGACCTTGATGATCACGTCACCGGGATGGAGTCCGGCCCGCGCTGCCGGGTAACCGGTGAACACGTCGATGACCTCCAGGCCGTCCGGAACCTGATTCACGTCGACGCCGATCCCGTTCAGATGCGGCACGCCGAACAGGCTCCGGTAAACCGCGGGACTGAAGTAATGCGAGAACGGATCGTGGAGGCTCGCGATCATCGCCGACAGGCCGTTGTTGACGAGCTGGGTGCGATTGACCTTGCGGAAGTAATCGGTCTGGATGTCGTCCAGCACCTGGTGGACGAGACTTGCCTGCTTGTCCGCGGCGACGCTGCTGCGCAGCGGCGAGGGCAGCCAGGTTTCGTGGCCGCCCAGCCAGATCCCGCCGACCAGCACGACGAGGATGAGCACGATCAGGGTGAATATTCGAGGCACGCGTGAGAGCCGCACAGGCATTCCCGTGAGGTTAGCCGGGTGGCTAGTCAGGCGAGTTGGTCGCGTCGCCGCCGGGCGACTCGCGGTCGGTCACCCCCACGAACCAGCGCCGCGAGAGCCGCTCGGTCAGACCCGCAGGAACCGGCGCAGCGAGACTCCGGACCCAAGCGCCGAGATCGCGACCCCGGCCGCGAGCAGGACGACGATCAGCCACGCGAAGCCGATCGTCCGTGGCGCGGCGATCAGCGACCAGTTGCTGGCCAGCGGGTCGAGGAGGGCGATCTTCGTCACCGCGAGCAGTCCGATCGCGATCGTGGCCCCGATCGCTCCGACGATCACGCCCTCGATCACGAACGGCCAGCGGATGAACCAGTCGGTCGCGCCGACGAGCTTCATCACCTCGACCTCGCGGCGCCGGGAGTACAGCGAGAGCCTGATCGTGTTGGCGATCAGCAGCGTCGAGGCGACCACGAGCAGCAGCGTGAGGCCGAACAGGATCCACTTCACGTAGCTGGTGATGGTGAGGATCTTCTGCGTGTCCTCGGTGTGGTTTGAGACGTTCTTGATCGCGGGATCGATCATCGCCTCGTGGCCGCTGGGGCCCTTGGGCGTCAGCTCGCCGCGGACGAGGAGGACGTTGCCGGGGTTGTCCGGTACGACGTGGAAGGTGTCCGGCAGCGGGTTGGTGCCCAGCAGCGCAAAGGCGCCCGGGTCCTGCTTGGACTGCTGCTTGAGCGCCTGCTCCTTGGACTCGAACTGGACCGAGCCGACGTGCGGCAGGGCGAGGATCTCCTTACGTACGCGAGCGTCCTGCGCCGCGGTCGCGCTGGTCTTCATGTACACGTCGACGAGGACCCGGCCGCGGACGCTGTCCGCCGCCCCGGTCGCCGCCTGGAAGACGGGGATGAACACGCCCAGGACGAGCATGGTCACGAGCACGGTGGCGAGCGCGGCGAAGCTCGGAGCCGCGTTGCGGCGCATCGAGCGCAGCGATTCGCGCAGGAAGAAGCCCAGCCGCATCGGAGGCTAGACCTCGGGCGAGTCGATGCCGGCGCCGCGCAGCCGCGCGGCGAACTCACGCGTGGTCTCATCGCGCGCGTACAGCCCGGTCGCCTCGTCACGGATGACCCGCCCCTGGGAGAGCTCGAGGACCCGCCGGCGCATCTTGTCGACCATCGCCTGGTCGTGGGTCGCGACCAGCACGGTAGTGCCGGTGCGATTGATCCGGTACAGCAGCTGCATGATCCCGATGCTCGTCTCGGGATCGAGGTTGCCGGTCGGCTCGTCGGCGAGCAGGAGGGGCGGGTGGTTGACGAACGCGCGGGCGATCGAGACGCGCTGCTGCTCGCCTCCCGAGAGCTGCTCGGGGTAGTTGTGGAGCTTGGTCGAGAGCCCGGTGAGGCGCAGAATGTCAGGGACCTTGTCGCGGATCTCCCGGCGCGTTCCGCCGGTGACCTGGAGCGCGTAGGCGACGTTCTCGTACACGGTCCGGTTGGGGAGCAGCTTGAAGTCCTGGAAGACCACGCCGAGGTTGCGGCGGTAGAGAGGAACCCGGCGGCGGTTGATCTGATCGAGGTCGCGACCGGCCACGCGGATCGTGCCCTCGGTGCAGTCGATCTCCTTGATCAGCAGACGCATGATCGTCGACTTGCCCGAACCGGTGCTGCCGACGATGAAGACAAATTCTCCCCGCTCGACCGAGAACGTCGCCTGGTCGAGGCCGATGTCGCCGCCCGAGTAGAGCTTCGACACGGCCCGGAACTCGACCACCGGGGCGCCCGGCCCGGTGCGCGCCGGGCGGGAGACCTTCTTGGCGCGTGTCGTCGGCGGAACGGGCCTGCGACGACTGCGGTTGTGCGGCTCGGAGATGGCCATCTGGACTCGCCGCAGCGTAGCGAGGCCGACGGCCGGGTGCCGTCCTGATGGCGCCCTTGCAACGGGATTTGCAGGACGTCTGGACAAGCCGGGCGGCTGACCGCGCATTCTCAGCGCTAACTTGGCTCGCCACCGAAATCACGGGACCTCGGACGCCCGCTAACGTACCTCACTGCCGAAATCAGCCGTCGCCCAGGACCTCGCCATGCCAGAAATCACCACATCAATCCTTCGCAACCAGCTGCCGCTCCATCGGATCGCGATCGACGGCACGCGTGCCGTGACGATCCTCGTGGCCTTCGACGCCGGTGCCCGCACCGAGCGCCCCGAGGAGAACGGCATGGCCCACTTCCTCGAGCACCTCGTGTTCAAGGGCGGCGAGAAGTATCCGAACTACCGCGACGTCAACGAGGCCGCCGAGCGCATCGGCGCGCAGCTGAACGCCTACACCAGCCACGACCTGGTCGCCTTTCACATCACGGCGAGGGCCGAGCGGGCGCTCGAGGCGATCGACCTCCTGACCGACTTCGTGGGGCGCCCGACGATCGACCCCGACGAGCTCGACCGCGAGCGTGGCGTCGTGGTGCAGGAGATCGCGCGCTCCAACGATCAGCCGTCGATGGTCGCCGAGCACCTGATCGATCAGGCCGCGTTCGGGATGCACCCCCTCGGCCGGCCCGTGCTCGGACCGGCGGAGCACATCCGCGAGACCTTCACCCGGGACGCCATCGTCGCCTTCCGCGAGCGGCGCTGGTCGGGGGCGAACGGGGGCGCGTTCGTGGTCGGAAATCTCAGCTCACTGCCCGGGAACGGGTCGCTCGAGGACCTGTTCGACCGCTTCCCGGCGATCGCCGCGCCGGACCCCTACGAGCCGGCGCCGAGCTTCGAGCCCCGCACGCTGGTGCAGGAGCGCGAGTCGCACCAGTCTCACCTGCGCATGTCCTACCGGCCCTCGGTCGATGTCCGGGACCCCCAGTGGCGCGCGGCGCTGTTGATCTACTCGACTCTGCTCGGCGGCACGATGGGCTCGCGCCTATTCGACGAGATCCGCGAGCAGCGGGGGCTGGCTTACTCCGTCCACGCCGCCGGGCATGCGTATGCCGATGTGCCGCTGCTGCAGCTGTCGGCGGGGCTCGATTCGACCAAGTGCATCGAGGCCTACCAGCGGATGCGCGAGATCGTCTCCGAGCTGCGGACCGACGGCCCGACCAAGGACGAGGTCGAACGCGCCCGGGCGTATGCCGCCGGAGCGCGTGCGATCGCGTTCGAGAACACCGGCGTCGTCGCTCGTCAGGCTGCCCAGCAGGCGATCGTCTACCACGACGACATCGACCCCGATACCGCGGTCGCGCTGCTCGACGGCGTGACCTACAGCCAGGTCGCCGAGGTCGCCGGCGGTATCGCCGACGAGCTCTCGCTCGCATGCGTCGGTCCGCACACGGCCGACGAATTCAGCTGACCACCGCGGGCCTCCAGGCCGCCGCGCAGCGCGATAGTTGCCGCCGAGGCGTTCGCAGGCGAGAATCCCCGCTGTGGAGTCCGAAGGCGGCCTCAACCTCCGCGAGCTGAGGCGCTACATAGACCGGATCGGGGATCGCTGGCCGGTCGACGAGGCCCTGCTTGGAGGCGCCCGCGTCGCCGACGAGCAAGGCGCTCCGCGCCAGCGCGAGCGCGGGCCCGAGTTCATCGTGATCTTCGTCTCCCCCGCCTTCGACGGCGTCCCGTGGCTGGAGCGCGTCTACCAGGCCGGTTCGCTGTGGGACGCCCTCGAGATGGGCGCCCAGGCCGACGTCCACTGCTACACGCCCGACGAGTTCGAACGCAAGCGCACGACGCTTCGGTCGGTCCGCGAGACCGTGCAGGCCGGAGTCGACCTGCTCGCCGTCACCCGATAGCGACCATCCGCTCGATCGGCACCCGCGCCCTGACGGCAATCTCCTCGGGCACCTTGACCTCGTACACGTCGTCGCGCAGCGCGTCCCGCAGCTTCGCCAGCGTGATCATCTTCATGTACATGCAGTGCGCCGCTTCATTGGCCGCGATGAACTCGGTGTCCGGGGCCGCGCGACGGAGCGGATGCAGCATGCCGGTCTCGGTGGCGACGATCGCGGTGCCGCCGCTCCGGCCTTCGGCCCGGTCCTTCGCGTAGCGGAGCATCCCGCCGGTCGAGAGCATGTGCACGCCGTCGCTGTCGACATCGCCGGCGGCGACGTACTCCATCACGCTCGTCGAGCAGCCGCACTCGGGGTGGATCAGGAAATCAGCGCCGGGATGGGCGGCACGCACCGCGGTGATGTCCGCCGGGCGGATCCCCGCGTGCACGTGGCACTCACCGTCCCACACGTGCATCCGCCGGCCGAGTGTCTTCTCGACGTAGGCCCCGAGGAACATGTCGGGTCCGAACAGGATGCTCGCGTTCTCGCCATGCTCGCGGTAGATGTGCTCGACCACCGCGACCGCGTTGGCAGACGTGCAGCAGTAGTCGGTCTGGGCCTTGACCTCGGCCGTGGTGTTCACGTACATCACTACGATCGAATCCGGGTACCGGGCCTTCCATTCGCTCAACTGCTCGGCGGTGATCGAGTCCGCGAGCGAGCAGCCGGCGTCGAGGTCGGGGATCAGGACCCGCTTGTCGGGGCACAGGATCGAGGCCGTCTCGGCCATGAAGTGAACGCCGCAGAAGACGATCGTGCTGCTCTCGGCTCGCGCGGCGCGCTGCGAGAGTCCGAGCGAGTCGCCCACGTAGTCGGCGACGTCCTGGATCTCGGGAAGCTGGTAATTGTGGGCGAGGATCACCGCGCCCCGTTCGCGGGCGAGCGCGCGCACCTCGTCCTGGAGCGCCGGGATGTTCTCGAGCATCAGGGGTGCCGGCGCTGCGGCGCAAGCGCCGGCCGGGTTGAGGACCGGGAGGTTCATGGACACGGTTCGAGGATGAGGGAAAAATCCAGCGCCGGGGCGCTGTGGGTGAGCGCACCGACCGAGATGAAGTCTACGCCGGTCGATGCGGCGTCCCTGAGCGTCTCCAGCGTGATCCCCCCGCTCGCTTCGAGCTCGGCGCGTCCGGCGACGTAGAGGACGGCGTCGCGCAGCTCGGTCACGCTCATGTTGTCGAGCAGGATCCACGGCGCCCCCGCCTCGAGCGCCTCCTCGACCTCCGCCAAGTTGCGCGCCTCTACCTCGAGCGGCAGCCCCGGCGCGGCGGCGCGAGCACGGCGCACCGCCTCGCCCACGCCGCCCGCGGCCGTGATGTGGTTCTCCTTGATCAGGACCGCGTCGTAGAGACCGGCGCGGTGGTTGGTCGCGCCACCGGCGGCGACCGCGGCCTTCTCGAGCGCCCGCAGTCCCGGGGTCGTCTTGCGGGTGTCGAGGATCCGGGCGCCCGTGCCCGCGATCGCGCGCACGTATTCCGCGGCCAGGGTGGCGACACCTGAGAGACGCTGGAGGAAGTTGAGCGCGGTCCGCTCCGCGGTCAGCAGCCCGCGCGCCTTCCCTTCGAGGCGCAGGACGGGGCCACCCCCGCGCCACTCCCCCTCCGGGGCCAGGCGCTCGATGCGCACATCGGGATCGAGCGCGGTGAACGTGGCCTCGACGACGTCGAGCCCAAATACGACTCCTGGCGCCTTCTGGGTGATCAGGGCCCGGGCCTGCGCGCCCGAGTCGACCGTCGCTTCCGTCGTCACGTCGCCGGTGCCGACGTCCTCGGACAGCGCCCGGGCGACGGCGTCATCGATGAGCTCGTCGCTCAAGTCGCCAGCACCCTGATCGTCGCGAAGGTCGGGTCGGCCGCCCCGTGCAGCCTCGCCCCGGCCGCGGTCAGCTCGCGTAGGTAGGCGACCACCTCGGGCGTGATCATCTCGCCGGGCAGGAGCGAGGGAACTCCCGGCGGGTAGCCGGCGATCGCCTCGCAGGAGATCCGCCCGATCGCCTCCGCCACGAGCACGGTCTCGCCGGCGCCGAGGAACGCCGCGCGCGGAGGAACCACCGTCTCGTGCTCGATCGCCGTGGGCGGCAGCAGCACCGCGCGGGCCTCCCCCGGCCGAGAGATTCGCGGCACGGTCTCCGCGAAGTCGTGCGCGAAGCGCTCGAGCGGCTCGGCATCGGCGCCCAGTCCCAGCACCAGCACCATGGTCGCGTGGGTCGCCAGCTCCACGTGGATGTCGTACCTGGCGCGGAGGGCGACCGATACCTCGTAGCCCGTGCAGCCAGTTCCCCTGACGTCGATCACGATCCGCAACGGGTCCCAGCCCGCCACGCCGGGACGGCCCACGAGCTCGGCGCCGACCACCGAGCATCCCTGCACCGCGTCGATCGCTTCGCGGGCGCGGGCCGAGGCGGCGAGCATGTGGTCGAGCAGATCCTCCCCGTGGACGGCGAGCTGGCGCCGGGCCGCGTCGAGCGAGGCCAGCAGCAGTGAGCTCGAGCTGGTCGAGCGCACCAGCCTGACCGCGCGGGCGACGGCTTCGGGATCGACGCGACCGTCGCGGGCGACGTGGAGCATCGCCGACTGGGTCAGGCTGCCGACGATCTTATGGGTCGAGGTGAGCATCGCGTCGGCCCCCTGGCGCAGCGGCGACTCGGGCAGCGCGGGGTGAAAGCCGAAGTGCGCTCCCCAGGCGCCGTCGACCACGAGGGCGGCCCCCGCGGCGTGGGCCACGCGCGCGCACCCGGCGATGTCCGCAGCCATCCCGTAGTAGGTGGGCGAGACCACGAACGCGGCCCGTGCGCCCGGCGTGTGGGCGAGTGCGCGCGCGAGCGACTCCGGGGTGACGCCATGGGCCATCCCCAGCTCGCCGTCGTATTCGGGGACGACGAAGCCGACGGCGCCGCCGCTCAGCACCAGGCCGTCGATCAGGCTCGCGTGGCTGTTGCGCTGAAGCACGACGACCTCGCCCGGCCCCGCGAGGGCGAGGCACAGCGCATGGTTGCCCTGGGTGGCTCCGTTGGTGAGGAACCAGGTGCGACCCGCGCCGTACGCCTCCGCGGCGAGAAGCTCAGCGCGCTCGTAGGGAGTCGGCGAGGGCCCGACGTCGATCCCGTGGATGTCGGGCGGTACGTCGAGCAGCAGGGCGCGGGTCCCGAGCGCGGCGCGCAGGCCGGGGTCGGCTCCGACGCCACCCTTGTGTCCGGGAATGTGGAAGCGGGTCGAGCCCCGAAAGCCGTACGCCGTTACCGCATCGAGATACGGCGCGACCGGCTGCTCGGGCTCATCCTCCGGTTGCCGAGCGCCCGGCTCCGTCACCGCGCGGCCTTCAGCAGGTACGCCCGAACGAACCCGTCGAGGTCGCCTGCCAGCACCCGGTTGGCGTCGCCCATCTCGTAGTCGGTGCGGTGATCCTTGACCATCGTGTACGGGTGCAACACGTAGGAGCGGATCTGTGAGCCGAAGTTGACGTCCTGGGCATCGCCCTTCTCGCGGGCGATCTCCTCGCGACGCTTGCGCTCCTCGAGCTCGACCAGCCGCGAGCGGAGCATGGCCATCGCGGTCGCCTTGTTCGAGGACTGCGAGCGCTCGTTCTGGCATTGCACGACGATCCCCGTCGGCCGGTGCGTGATCCTGACGGCCGAGTCGGTCTTGTTGACGTGCTGGCCTCCGGCACCGCTGGCCCGGTAGGTATCGATCTGGAGGTCGTCGTCATCGATCTCGACATCGCCGGTCCCCTCGACCACGGGCGAGACCTCGACCCCGGCGAAGCTCGTCTGCCGGCGATTGGCCGAATCGAAGGGCGAGAGCCGCACCAGCCGGTGCACCCCCTTCTCGGCGCCGTAGAGCCCGTACGCGTTCTCGCCCTTCACGCGGAAGGTCGCCGACTTGATGCCGGCCTCCTCCCCCGGTGAGAGCTCGAGCAGCTCGACCTGGAAGCCTCGCTTCTCAGCCCAGCGCATCTCCATCCGCAGGACCATGTCGGCCCAGTCCTGGGCGTCGGTTCCTCCGGCCCCGGCGTTGACGGTCACGAGCGCGTCACCGGCGTCGTAGCGGCCGGAGAACAGCCGCTCCTCCTCGAGCGCGCCGAGGCGGGCCTCCGCGCCCGCGACCTGCTCCTCGAGCTCCGCCGCGATCTCGGGGTCCTCCTCGGCGAGCTCGGCCAGCGGCTCGAGGTCCTCGACGTCGCGCGCGAGTGCGCGGTACGTCTCGAGCTTGCGCGTGGTCCGCGCGTGCTCGGCGCTGACCCGGGCCGCCCGTTCCTGGTCATCCCAGAAGCCCTGCGCCCCCATCTCAGCTTCGAGCGCGCTCGCGCGCTCGCTCAGCGCAGCTGGGTCAAAGATAGTCCGCGAGCAGCTTCAGCTGGTCGCGGATGGTCGAGAGGCGCTGGGAGAGCGGCTCTGAAGGGGCGGTGGCCATCGCCCCTCAACCGTAGCAGTGTCACGTCGCTACGCGCCATGGAGTCCTCCGCGGGGCATCCAGCCCCGCGTTCTGATGCCGATGGGCGGCATCCCGCCGCCCTTGACCGTGTCATGTCGCTTACGCTCCATGACACTTTTTGAACTTCTTGCCCGACCCGCACCAGCAGGGATCGTTGCGCCCCCGCTGCTCGGCCTCGTCGACTCGCCGCTGCTCAACGTGAACCGGGGCGGGCTCCTCCTCCTCCTCGATCTCGGCCGCCGCGGCGGCCGCGATCGCGATCGCGCCCTGCGCTTGCGTCCCGCCACCGGAGTAGCGCACGCTGCCGCCGGCCGTCGAGGAGCTCGCCGCGGGGCTCGGCCGCATCGACGGGGCGGGTTGGGGCTCGCCGCCGTTCTCGCTCGCGAAGGTGAACTCGACGTGGAAGAGATTGCGCGCGAAATCGTTCCAGACGCCGTTCATCAGGTCGTGGAACAGGGTGAACGCCTCGTTCTTGTAGGCGACCAGGGGCTCGATCTGGGCGAACCCGCGCAGGTGGATGCCCTCGCGCAGGTAGTCCATGTCGTACAGGTGCTCGCGCCAGCGCAGGTCGATGATCTGCATCAGCACGTTGCGCTCCAGGTAGCGCATGAGCTCTGCCCCAAGCTGCTCCTCGCGCTGGTCGTAGTGCGCGAGGACCTCGTGCTGGAGGCGCTCGGTGAGCTCCTGACGGTCGAGCCGGCTGGTATCGAGCGACTCGATCCCACTGTGGGCAGGAAGAATCTCGTCGACCCGGCGCACCAGGCCGTCGAGGTCCCAGTCGTCGACGAAGTCGCTCGCCGTGTACTCCTCGACCAAGCGCTCGATCACGTTGCCGATCTCCTCGCGGGCCGCCTCGCTCATGTCGCGGCCTTCGAGCACCTCGTCCCGATAGTGATAGATCACGTCGCGCTGCTGGTTGAGCACATCGTCGTACTCGAGCGTGTGCTTGCGCTGGAGGAAGTGCTGCTCCTCGACCTTCCGCTGCGCCTTCTCGATCTGCTTGGAGAGCATCCCGGCCTCGATCGGCTCCTCGTTGCCGTGCTCGTCGACGGTGCCGAGCTTGTCGAGGATCTTGTAGATCCGCTCACCGGCGAACAGGCGCACCAGGTCGTCCTGAGCCGAGAGGAAGAAGCGCGATTCGCCCGGATCTCCCTGGCGGCCGGCGCGGCCCCGCAGCTGGTTGTCGATCCGGCGCGACTCGTGACGCTCGGTGCCGAGGATGAACAGGCCGCCGGCGTCGAGGATCTGCCCCCGGGCCGCCTCGACGCGACGCTCGACCTCGGGCAGCACCTTCTCGTAATGCTCGTCGTAGTCGGGGTCGCCCGGCTTCAGGCCGAGCTTTGTCACCTCGAGCCGAGCGAGGTGCTCGGCGTTGCCGCCGAGCTTGATGTCGACCCCGCGGCCCGCCATGTTGGTGGCGATGGTGACCGCGCCGGGTGCGCCCGCCTCGGCGATCGTCTCGCCCTCGCGCTCGGCGTTCTCTGGCTTGGCGTTCAATACCGTGTGCTTGATGCCCTTGCGCTTCAGGCGCTCGGAGAGCAGCTCTGAGACCTCGACCGAGATCGTGCCCACGAGCACGGGCTGCCCCGCTTCGTGGCGGGCCTCGATCTCCTTGGCCACGGCCGCCCACTTGCCGTCCTTGGTCTTGTAGACCTGGTCGTTGCGGTCGGCGCGGACCATCGGCCGATTGGTCGGGATCTGGACCACGGCAAGCTCGTAGATCTTCATGAACTCGGTCGCCTCGGTCAGCGCCGTGCCGGTCATGCCGGCGAGCTTGTCGTACATCCGGAAGTAGTTCTGCAGCGTGATCGTCGCGAGCGTCTGGTTCTCCTCCTGGACCCGCACGCCCTCCTTCGCCTCGACCGCCTGGTGGAGTCCCTCCGACCACCGGCGGCCCTCGAGGATGCGCCCGGTGAACTCGTCGATGATTCTCACCTCGCCGTCGATCACCGCGTAGTCGACGTCCTTCTTGTACAGCGACTCGGCCTTCAGCGCCTGGTTCAGGTGGTTGACCAGGTGCCCGTTCTCGGCGCGGTAGAGGTGGTCGATGCCGAGGAAGCGCTCGGCCTTGGCCACGCCGCGCTCGGTGACGGCGACCGTCTTGTGCTTCTCGTCGAACTCGTAGTCGAAGTCGGCGATGAACTCCTTCTTCATCCGCGGGTCCATCCCGTCCGGCGTCTTGCCGGGCTCGAGCTTGGGCGCCAGGCGGGCGAACTTCGCGTACAGGTCGGCGGCCTGCTCGGGGGCGCCCGAGATGATCAGCGGAGTCCGCGCCTCGTCGATCAGGATGTTGTCCACCTCGTCGACGATCGCGAACGCGTGGTACGGCGACTGGCCCGCCTCTGGCTTCGGGCGCCCGCCGTGCTGGACCTTCTCCTCGAGCGAGGTGGCCATGTTGTCGCGCAGGTAGTCGAAGCCGAACTCCGAGTTGGTCCCGTAGGTGACGTCGGCGGCGTAGGCCTCACGCTTCTCCTCGTAGGGCTGCATGTTCTGCACCACGCCGACGGTCACGCCGAGCTTGTCGTAGATCGGCTTCATCCACAGCGCGTCGCGGCGGGCCAGGTAGTCATTGACCGTGACCACGTGCACGCCACGTCCGCCGAGGGAATTGAGGACCACGGCGAGGGTTGCAGTGAGGGTCTTCCCCTCGCCGGTCTTCATCTCCGCGATCGCCCCGTCGTTCAGGACCATGCCGCCGATCAGCTGGACGTCGAAGTGGCGCATCCCCATCGCGCGCCGGCCGGCCTCGCGCACCAGCGCGAAGCACTCGTACACCAGATCGTCGAGCTTCTCGCCGTTGCGCGCGCGCTCACGGAGCTCGTCCGCCGCTTCCTTCAGCTCGGCGTCGGTGTACTGCTCTACTTCTTCCTCGTGAGCGTTGATCCGACCGACTCGCTGCTCATAGGTTTTGAACTTCTTCGCTTCGCCCATGCGAAGCGCGCGGTCCAAAAAGGACATGCGTTCAGGGTAGCAGCGGGGCGGGGACCGGGCCGGGCCTCGCGGATCACCGGCGCCGTCTGGCCAGGCTTCGGAAGTGGTTACGGAAGCCGACCCCGTAGGCGGTGGGGGCTCCATCGTAGTTGGTGATCAGCGACGGCCCGCCGTCGCAGCTCCAGCCGCCGGACGACACCGCATCCCAGGCCCAGCCGAGGTACCCGATGCCATGGGCATCCGCGAAGCGCATCATCGCGTCGATATAGCTGTGGCGACAGTCAGTCTCCCCCAGCTCGCCGAACAGAACCGGGTAGCGGCGGTGGGTCGCGAGGATCGCCGCCCGGCAGCCCGCCCCGCACGGGGACAACCCACCGTAGGTGTGCTCCGAGGCGATCAGCGCGTGGACCGGGTCCTGGGGCGCGTGCGCGGTCCAGCCCGATAGGTCATTCGCGTAGTCGAGGCCGCCGAGGAGAAGGGGCTGGCGGGCCCCCGTCGAGCGAACGGCATCGACCAGCTGCTGCATCCCGGCGGCGCGATAGGCCGGCTGGGTGCCCGCAGCCGGAATATCGCAGCCGGCCCGCCAGCACGCCCAGTCGACCCCGAACGGCTCGTTGAAGAGATCGAAGATGAGCGCATGGTCGCCCTTGAACGTACTCGCGACCGAGCGCCAGAATTCGGGGGCGTGGTCGTGATCAGGCATCGGTTCCTGGCCCGTAGCCTTGACGGTGCCGGGAGCCGTCCAATGGAGATCGAGGATCACGTACAGCCCAGCGGCGACCAGGGCGTGCACGTAGCGCTTGACGATCGACCGGTACGGCTCCCCACCGCGGCCGAGCGGCGCGTTGATCCCCAGCCAGCAGTCTTCGTTGAGCGGGACGCGGACGACGTTGATCGCCCAGCTCTTCATCGCCGCGATCATTCCCGGGCTGTCGATCTGATCGGGATGGGGACTGTCGAAGAACCCCCAACCCTGGATGCACGCGTACTCGAGCCCCGACCGGTTCACGCCCAGCAACTGAACCGGGCGGCCGGCGCCCGGTCCCACCACGAGGCGGTTGCCGCGCACCCGCAGGCTCGGCGGTGCCGCGGCCACCCGCGGCGCGGCCACCAGCATCCCTCCGACCGCCAGCGCCGCGCACAGCAGCCCCGACCGGTGCAGCGTCCAGCCGGACACCTAGGCGGCGGGTGAGACGTCTCCGGGGATCGGGGAATCTCCGATTCGCCGCGACTCGCGTCGCTTGCGCCGCTTGTCGCGGTGACGCTTGACCTGTACCGAGATCTCCTCGGCGCACAGGTTGATCGAGTGGACGATGTCGGGGGAGGCATCCCGGGACCGGAGCGTGACCCCCTTCAGATGTAGGGTCGCCTCCGCGACCTGGGAGTCCGCGATCGCCGGGTTCCGTTCTTCGAACACCTCGACCTCGAGCTCCGCCAGCTCGGAGACTTGCCGCGACACCTTCCGGAAGCGCTTGATCACATGCTCCCTCAGGTCATCCGACACGGGCAGATTGCGGCCCTTGACCTCGATGCGCATCGACTGGACCCCCCTTCAAAGAGTTGGGTTATATGAGGCTCATCCAAGTGTAGACCTCGTGACGTCTGGCTCAAGCTGTCCGCTCGAGCGAGGGAGCGACGCGACGCAGGCGGGCGCTGTTCCAGACCACGAAGCTCGAGGAGGCCGCCATCGCTCCTCCGGCGATCAGGGGGTTGAGCAGGCCCGCGGCGGCGAGGGGGATGGCCGCGAGGTTGTAGAGAAACGCCCACACCAGGTTGCCCCGAATTGTCCTCAGGGTCCTGCGCGCCAGGCTGAGCGCCGTAGCCGCGACGCACAGGTCGTCGCGCACGATGATCAGGTCTGCGGCATCGATCGCGACATCGGTTCCCGAGCCGACGGCCAGGCCGAGGTCGGCGACCGCGAGCGCGGGGGCGTCGTTGACGCCGTCGCCCACCATCGCCACCGATCGGCCCTCGTCCTGCAGGCGGCGGATCACGGCAACCTTCTCAGCGGGGAGCACGCCGGTCAGGACCTCGGTGATCCCGACCTCTTCGGCGACGGCTCGGGCGGTCCCCTCGTTGTCTCCGGTGACCAGGACACAGCGCAGTCCGAGGGCCTGCAGTCGGCCCACCGCGGGCGCAGCCGAGGGCCGGATCGCGTCGGCGACCGCAAGCGCGCCGATCACCGCCCGATCGCGGCGGACGACGACCACCGTTCGCCCCACGCCCTCCCACTGCGCACAACGCTCGGACAGATCCGGTGGGAGCTCGAGGCCGTCGGCTTCTGCTCTGCCGATGAAGAGCTCGTGTCCCTCGACGATGCCGCGGGCGCCGACCCCGGGGAGCGCGACGAACGCGTCGACGTCGGGCAGGCCACCGTCGAGGAGCTGCGCGGCGGCGGTCGCGATGGCGCGCGCGACGGGGTGCTCGGACGCCCGTTCAACGGCCCCGGCGAGGCGCAACACCTCGTCCTGCTCGACCCCGGCGACGACCTCGAAGTCGGTCAGCGTCATCCGGCCCTCGGTCAGCGTCCCGGTCTTGTCGAGCACCACGGTGTCGACATGGCGGGACGCTTCGAGGGCGCGGTAGCCCTTGAAGAAGATCCCTTGGCGCGCCCCCGTCAACGAGGCCACGAACAACGCCGCCGGGGTGGCGAGACCGAGCGCGCACGGGCAGGCGATGATCAGCACCGAGATCGCCGCGCTGAACGCCGCGGTCGCCGCGCTGCCGCTCAGCAGCCACACGGCCAGCGTGCCGGCCGCGATCAGCAGCACCGCCGGGACGAACAGGCTCGAGATCCGGTCCGCGAGCTGCTGCACGGCGGCCTTCTCATTCTGAGCGTGCTCGACCAAGCGCATCATCTGCCCCAGCTGCGTATCGCGCCCGACCTTAGTCGCGCGAACCACCACCCGACCGGTGAGCGAGACCGTCCCCCCGAGGACCTGGTCGCCCGGGGCCGCCTCGACCGGTGCTGACTCCCCGGTCATCACGCTCTGATCGATCGCCGTCTGCCCGAGAACAACCTCGCCATCCGTCGCCACCGTCTCCCCAGGGCGGACCACGAACCGCTCACCGACCGCGAGATCGGCGACCGCCCGACGCTCCTCGCGACCCGTGGCGTCGAGAACGGCCACGTCGCGCGCCCCGACCGCCGCCAGCGCCCGCAGCGCATTTCCGCTGCGCT
>Ga0302325_10001782_pt1 | contig 54003 bp, 53 predicted proteins | sample Palsa_T0_2_FD_201948 | JGI IMG/M metagenome (GOLD analysis project Ga0302325, IMG submission 201948) | Peat permafrost microbial communities from Stordalen Mire near Abisko, Sweden - Palsa_T0_2 | ecosystem: Environmental > Terrestrial > Soil > Palsa > Peat permafrost | place: Sweden: Abisko...
CCGGCGTCGAAGCATTGCCGGTGGATTTCTGGGAGCGGCACGGCAAGGACATGCGCTCCTGGAAGGAGGGTGACCGCACCTGGTATCAGGTCAGCGGGCCGGCCGCCGGCTCCTGGCGTCCCAATGTGTTCGTCTACGAAGCCGGACCGCAGGGCATCGAAGCCATCGTGCGGGCGGTGGACGGCGAGGCGGCCACGCTGGAACTGGCGCGCGATTTTCGCAGCGAGCGCCACAGCGTCTGGGGCATCACTGCGCGCAACCGGGAGCAGAACTTCGCGCTCAATCTGCTGATGGATCCGGAGATCGACTTCGTCACGCTGCTCGGGCCGGCCGGCAGCGGCAAAACCCTGCTGGCGCTGGCCGCCGGCCTGGCGCAGACGCTCGAGCGCAACCGCTTCGTCGAGATCATCATGACGCGCGTGACCGTGCCGCTCGGCGAGGACATCGGCTTCCTGCCCGGCACCGAAGAGGAGAAGATGGAGCCCTGGATGGGCGCCCTGATGGATAACCTGGAGGTGCTCACGCGCAGCGACGAGGGCGGTAACTGGGGCCGCGCAGCCACCAACGATCTGCTGCGCAACCGCATCAAGATCCGCTCGCTTAATTTCATGCGCGGGCGCACATTTCTCAACCGTTTCATCATCCTCGATGAGGCACAGAACCTGACCCCCAAGCAGATGAAGGCGCTGGTAACGCGAGCCGGTCCGGGCAGCAAGCTGGTGTGCCTGGGCAATATCGCGCAGATCGATACGCCCTACCTGACCGAGACCACCTGTGGGCTGACCTATGTTGTCAACCGTTTCCAGGGCTGGCCGTACTCTGGACATATCACGCTGGTGCGCGGCGAGCGCTCACGGCTCGCGGATTTCGCCTCCGAGGCGCTCTAGGGGCTGGCGCCAATTGCGGCGCGGAACCTTAGCGCCTGCAGCCGGGTCTGAAGTAGAGTACAAAGCATTGATGTCCCTGGAAGTTATGCCCCGCACCCACGCCGTCCTGCTCGGCTGCCTGCTGACCGTCACGGCCAGCTGGGCTGCGGCCGCCGACTCCGGCGCCACGGCCAACTTCGCCCCCAGCACGGCCTCCATCGGCACCAGCCTGCCGGACCTGGGCGGCCCCGCCAATGCCATGATCAGCAAGGCGGACGAGTATCAGGTCGGCCGCATGGCCATGCGCGAGATGCGCGATCAGAACATGATCCTGGAGGATGCCGAGGCGACGGACTACATCCAGCAGCTCGGCATGCGGCTGGCATCCCAGGCCCATGATGAGGGGCAGAATTTTACATATTCTGTCCTGCGCGAACCGGTGATCAACGCCTTCGCCACCTTTGGCGGGTTCATATGCATCAACAGCGGCCTGATCCTGCTCACGGACAATGAGTCGCAACTGGCCGCCGTCATTGCCCACGAGACCGGCCACGTGGTCCAGCGCCACATCGCCCGCGGCTACCTGGCGCAAAGCCGCATGTCGCTCGCGTCCACGGCAGCGCTCCTGGCGGCGATTCTGATCGGCGCCGCCAGCGGCGCCGGCGGCCAGGCCATGGAAGGCGCCATCGCCATGAGCCAAGCCGTCGCCTTGCAGCAGAGCATCAACTACACCCGCGGTCAGGAAATCGAGGCTGACGCGGTCGGCATCGAATTGCTGTCCGGGGCGGGCTTCGATCCGAACGAGATGGCGGCCTTCTTTGAATCGATGTCACGCGTCGAGGGCCTGGCGATGGCGGGGATTCCAGCGCTGCTGGTGGACCACCCGGTTACCAGCGATCGCATTGCCGCCGCGCGCAACCGCGCCGCGACCTTTCCATCGGTCAAGCTGCTGCCGGAATCGCAAAGCTTCGCGTTCTTCAAGGAGCGCGTGCGCGTGCTGGTGACGCCGCCGGAAATCCATCTGGATCAGTACTACGCGTCGCTGCGCGACCGCCGGGAATTGACGCCGGCGGAGCGCTACGGCGAGGCGCTGGTGCAGATGCAGCACGGCCGCGCCGCGAGCGCGGTGCTGACGCTGCGCGAGCTGCAGAGCACCTATCCGCAGATGACGATGCTGTATGCGGCGCTCGGTCAAGCGCTGGCCGCCGCCGGACAGATGGACGCCTCGCTCGCCCTGTTCGAGCGCTCGGTGCGACTGTTTCCGCGCAATGTGCCGCTGACCGTGCACTATTCCGAGACTCTGATGCAAAGTGGCAAGCCGAAACTGGCGCACGACCTGCTGCTCGATCTATTCAACAACGTCGACCCCTCCCCGGCCCAGATCCGGCTCACGGCACTCGCCGCCAGCGCCGCCGGCGATGCCGGGGACGCCTACGCGTACATGGCCGAATACGACCTGGCCGGCGGCCAGCTCGCGCTCGCCAATCAGCAGCTGGAACTGGCCCTCGCCGCCCCCGATCTCACCAGCGTGCAGCGCGCCAGATTTCGCGCCCGCCTCGATGAAGTGCGCGGCTGGCTGCGCGAGCAGCAGCAGGCAAGCCACGGCCGGCAGAGCGGCAGCTAAGTCTCCGGGCACCGCGGTGCAATATCGGCGCCGCCCAAGCTGCTACACTCGCGCTCCATGTCGCGACCAAGCAATGCCCCCCACACACGACAATCCACGGGCCGCCTGTCCCTCTCACCCCGCACCGCCGCGCTGCTGCTGCTGACACTGCTCCTGGGGTTGGGCGGTTGCGCCACACTGCCGGCTGGCAAGCCGGACCCACGCGATCGTTTCGAACGCCTCAACCGCACGGTGTTCGCATTCAATACCAAATTCGATCACGCCATCCTGCGTCCGGTGGCGCGCGGCTATGTAAAGGTGGCGCCGCGCACGGTGCGCACCGGAATCAACAATTTCATCACCAACCTGAATTCTCCGATCACGATCGTCAACAATTTCCTGCAGGGCAAATTCAACGACGGCATCAGCGATACCGCCCGGCTGGTGGTCAACACGACGATCGGTATCGGCGGCCTGTTCGATCCGGCGACCGGCATGGGCCTGGACCGGCACCTGGCTGATTTTGGCGAGACCCTGGGCGTTTGGGGCGTGCACGGCGGCCCCTACCTGATGCTGCCGTTTCTCGGCTCGTCCAATGTGCGCGATGCGCTGGGACTGGTGCCGGACTACCTCCTGCTGCATGAGATCGAAACCGTCCAGCTGTTCGACAACAGCGAGGCTGTCGAATGGAGCCTGTTCCTGGTCACCGTGGTGAACCGCCGCTCGCAGCTGCTCGATTTGGATCGGGTCATCGACAGCAGCTACGATCCATACGCGGTGCTGCGCAGCGCCTACCTGCAGCGGCGCGCATACCTCATCAACGGCGGCGTCACGCCGCCGGAGGAAGAATTCCCGGACGCCGACACTGACAGCGGGGATGCAACGCCCGGAGCGCCCGCGGCGCCGCCAGCCGCGGCGGCACCAGGCGAGGCGCCATTGGCCGTGCCCGCCGGGCCGCCGCCGGTCCCGCCTCCGAAGTAAGACCACCTGCGCCTGGCGACAGCGCGACCGCCGATGCAATCCACGGCCGTCGTATCAGCTGCTGCTGACGATCCTCGCTTTGATTGCCTCGTATTCCGAATCGGTGATGAGCACCGACTGCAGGTACTGCATTGCCCGCCCCAGCCCTGGCGCGGTCGTGGAAGCTTGCTGGTTCATAACGCCCCCTGCCGATTACGCCCACGTCCGCCCACGCGGCCGCGGCGCGGTAGCGTGGGCGCGGCTTGCCGTGAATCAACCGGTGAGCAGTTGTTCAACCTCGCTGAGCCGCGCCAGCGACAGCAGCGTCTCCGCCGGCTTGGCATAGCGCAGCTGGCACGAACGCGCCCGCGCCGTCGCCAACCAGTCGATCAGCAGCGCCAGGCCCGCGCTGTCGACCGCCGGAACCGCCTCCAGATCGAACGTGAGTGCGCCGCCGGCCGACGCGATCAGCGCAAGACCCGGATTACGCAGTCCGGCGACGGTGGCGAACGTCAGCGGCGCCTCGAGCCGGTAGACATCCGCCGCGATCGCCACAAACGCGGCGTGGCCGCCAGCCTCAGGTGTGGCCGCTGCTGCCGGTTCGAGACTGTTCACGGCCACACATTAGCCCTTGGTGCCCGCGGCGCCCTTTATCGCACTCGGCGTGTCACCGGCTTCCAGGCGCGCGATGACTTCGTCGAGGCCCTTCTGGTCGATCTCGGTGCTGAAATCATCGCGGAAGCTCTTCACGTAGCTGATGCCTTCGATGACCACGTCCCAGGCTTTCCAGCCCTGATCGGTGCGCCGCAGGCTGTAGTTGACCGCGACCTGCGAGCCATCGCTCTTGCGCACCTGGGTACGCACGGTCGCGAACGGTGCATTGGCGTCGCCCGTGTATGGAAACACCTTGAGCTTGTCAGCGGTAAAGTCCACCAGCGCATCGCCGTAGTTGTTCAGCAGCGACTTATAGAACGCCTTGACGAAGCGCTGGCGCTGCGTCTCACTGGCTGCCGTCCAGTGACGGCCGAGCACCAGGCGCGCCGAATAGTCGGTGTCGAAGTGCGGCAGCAGCACCTGGTCTACCAGAGTGTGCACCTTGCCCGGATTCGAGCGGTATTCGCCGCGGTGCGCATCCAGATCCTTGAGCATGGCGCTGGCGGCCGTCTGAACCAGCTGACCGGGTCCACTGGCGTCCACAGAGGCGCCCAGATCCGTTGCTGCGCCGGTGTTGGCCGCCGCGGGACTGGCCGCCCCGGCCGGTGCGGTCGCCGGCGCCGCCGCCGCGCTGGCGGTCGTGGTCGTGGTTAATGTCGCGGCTGCCAGGCAGAGCCCGAGGCTCAATCCGGTTGCCACTGCAAGCATCACTCGTCGCATATGCGCCTCACTTTGCAGCTTTAGCCGGGCCCTTCTTGTCATCGCCCGAGTCCTTGCTGCTGGAAAAATTAGCAAACAGCTTGTTGATCAGGTTTTCGATCACGATCGCCGACTGCGTGAACTGCAACTGGCTGCCGGCATGCAGGAACGTCTCCGAACCCCCGGGCGAGATGGCGACGTAGTTGGCGCCCAGCAGCCCGGAGGTCTGGATTGCCGCATCGCTATCGTCCGGAATCTGGGCATAGTGATGATCGATACTCAATGTGACCGAGGCCCTGTATACCGAGGTGTCGTAGCCGATCGCGGTCACCTGGCCGACACGCACGCCAGACATGGTCACCGGTGCGCCTACCTTCAGGCCGCCGATGTCGTCGAACTTGGCGATCACAGAATAACTCTCCGATGCGCGCTTCAGCTGTAAGCCGCTGCCGGGTAGCTGTGTAGTCAGAAAACCCAGTGCCACGAACCCGAGCAGCACGAACAGGCCGGTACCAACTTCCATGGATCGATTCGCCTGGGCCATGATCTATTCCTCTACGCCGGACTTATAAAAACATCGCAGTCAATATGTAATCGAGCAGCAGCACCAGCACCGCCGAGCTCACGACCGTGCGCGTGGTGGCGAGCCCCACGCCCTCGGCCGTCGGCTCGGCATGGTAACCCTCGTACACCGCGAGCAGGCTGCAGGCGGCACCGAACACCACGCTCTTGATGAGGCCCTCGTTGACATCGCGCATCCCGACCGCGTTTTGCATCTGTGACCAGAAGGTGCCGGGCTGGATACCCATCATGCTCACCCCGATGAGCTGCGCGCCGTAGATGCCGATGCAATTGAAGATCGCCGCCAGCAACGGCACCGCGATCAAGCCGCCGAGGAAGCGAGGCGCGACCACGTAGCGCACCGGGTCCACCGCCATCATCTCCATCGCCGCGAGCTGGTCGGTGGCGCCCATGAGCCCGATTTCCGAGCACAGCGCGGTACCCGCACGCCCGGCAAACAGCAGCGCGGTGAGCACGGGGCCGAGCTCCTTGATGAGCCCGAGGGCGGCGACCACGCCGACCGCGGATTCCGAGCCGAAGCGCTGCAGCAGATCGTAACCCTGCAGCCCGAGCACCATGCCGACGAACAGGCCGCTGAGCATGATGATCACCAGCGAGCGCGCCCCCGCATTGTAGATCTGCGGCAGCAGCAGCGAGGGGCGCGCCAGCGCCGGAATACATTGGCCGAACAGGCGCAGCAGAAACAGCGCCACCGCGCCCATCTTGCCGATCGCGTCGAGCGCCAACGAGCGGCGGTGCAACAGGCTGCTCACCTGGCCGCACTCATCGATGCGGGCGCTCGAGCAACTGCTCGAAGTAATCCGGCGCCGGATAATGAAACGGCACCGGGCCGTCAGGACTGCCGCTCATGAACTGGCGCACCACGTCCTTGTGCTCGGCATTGAGCTGCGCCGGGCTGCCCTCGGCCACCACCTGACCCTCTGACAGCAGATAACTGTAGTTCGCGATGGCGCTGATCTCCCGCACGTCGTGCGACACCACGATGCTGGTGATGCCGAGCAGGCGATTGAGCGACTGGATCAGCCGCACGATGACGCCCATCGAGATGGGATCCAGTCCGACAAACGGCTCGTCGTAGATCAGCACTTCCGGGTCCATGACGATCGCCCGGGCCAACGCCACGCGCCGCGCCATGCCGCCGGAGAGTTCGGCCGGCATCAGTTCGGCAGCGCCGCGCAGTCCGACGGCCTGCAGTTTCATCAGCACCAGCTCGCGCAGGACCGGCTCGGGCAAGTCAGTGTGTTCGCGCAGTGGGAATGCCACGTTCTCGAACACCGACAGGTCGGTCAGCAGCGCGCCATTCTGGAACAGCAGTCCCACGCGCTGGCGCAGCCGGTAGAGCTCGCGCCGCTTGAGCCTGGCCACATCCTCACCGAACACGCTGACCAGCCCGCTCTGCGCCACGCTCTGACCCATGATCAGGCGCAGCAGCGTGGTCTTGCCGGTGCCGCTCGGACCCATCACCGCGGTGATGGCGCCGCGGCGCATCCGTACATTCACACCCTTGAATATGGCATGGCTGCCGATGGCGTAATGCACGTCGCGCACGTCGACCACGACATCCGCATCGGTGACGCCATCGGTCACGCCGCCTGCTGCTCCATGCCGGCCTGAAAACCCCCGCTGCGCGCCAAGCCGTTGAGCCGCGCCCACTTCTGGAACTCCTTCTGGCCGGCGGCGAAATTGCCGGGTTTGCCGCCCCAGGCGGTCAGCGCGGCATCCTGCAGCGCGCGGCCGTAGCTGAAGGACAGCTGCCAGGGCAGTGGCCCGAGACGATTCATCAGCGACAGGTGCAGTGCCGCCTCGGCGGGGGTCTGACCACCGGAGAGAAACATGATGCCCGGAACGGCCGCAGGCACGCGGCGCTTCAGGCAGTTCACGGTGGCGGCGGCGACCTGCTCGGGCGTCGCACGCGTCGGGCTCTTCTTGCCGGAGATCACCATGTTGGGCTTGAGGATCATGCCCTCCAGGTACACGCGATGGCGCTCGAGCTGGGCGAAGACCTCGGCCTGCACGTCGCTGGTGACGGCGTCGCAGCGCTCCTGAGTGTGGCCGCCGTCCATGAGCACTTCGGGCTCGACGATCGGTACGATGTTCTGCTCCTGACAGAGCGCCGCATAGCGCGCCAGGGCGTGCGCATTGGCCTCGATCGCAAAGCGCGTCGGAATGCCCTCGCCGATGTCGATCACCGCGCGCCACTTGGCAAAGCGCGCACCGAGCTTGTAATACTCGATGAGCCGTTCGCGCAGGCCATCGAGGCCCTCGGTAATGGTCTCGCCCGCGAATCCGGCCAGCGGCTTGGCACCGGTATCGACCTTGATGCCTGGGATGATGCCGAGCTTGGCGAGATAGTCCGGGAACGGTACGCCATCGCGCGTCTTCTGCCGGATGGTTTCGTCGTACAGAATCACCCCGCTGATCCACTGCGCGATCCCGGGAGCGGTGAACAGCAGCTCGCGATAGGTTCGACGGTGCTCCTCGGTGGACTCGGTCCCGATCTTGGCCAGGCGCTTGGCGATCGTGCTGTTGCTCTCGTCCGCAGCCAGCAACCCCTTGTCCTTCGCCACCATGGCCTTGGCCACGCCTTCAAGCTCACTGCGACTCATATTTTCGGTCCCTCCGAATTTGGACGGCGAAGGATACCAAAGCTGGCTCGGCTCAGACGGCGGCTCGCGAGCGCCGGGGCGGCGAACGGCCGGCTGGCCGGCTGCGGGCTGGCCAGCGGCGCACTTCTCATTCCACCCATATAGTACTAAACTAGTCCTAGATTAGAGGCAGCCTATGTTGCGAATCAGCAAGTTGACCGATTACGCCACGGTAATCCTGGCCCGTTTGGCCGCGGAGCCCGGGCGGCGCTACACGGCGGCGCAGATCGCGGGCGAGACCCATCTGGCCGCCCCGACCGTCTCCAAACTACTCAAACAGCTGCACCGGCGGGGTCTGGTCAATTCCACCCGCGGTCTGCACGGCGGCTATCTGCTGGCGCGACCCGCCGCCGAGATCACCGCGGCGCAGATCCTCGATGCCCTCGAAGGCCCGGTGGCACTGACCGAATGTGCCAGCAGCGAGAATCACTGCTGCATCGAGAGCAGTTGCCTGGTGGGCCGCGCCTGGCAGCGGGTGAACCTGGCGATACGACGCTCGCTGCAGGAGATCACGCTGCTCGAGCTGGCGGGTTTTAGCGGCGGCGGCGGACAGCCATCGGCACTGGATCGCGGCTTTCCGGTCGCGCTGGGCAGCATTGCGGCTCGCAGTCTGAAACGGGAGCCGCTGTGAGCACCCCGGACATCGACGCGCTGGTCAACCGCAGCTATCGCCACGGCTTTGTCACCGACATCGAGTCCGACACGGTCGCCCCGGGGCTGGACGAAAACGTGGTGCGGCTGATCTCGCGCAAGAAGCAGGAGCCGCAGTTTCTGCTCGACTGGCGGCTGCGCGCGCTGCGCCACTGGCAGGGCATGCGTGAGCCGCACTGGGCGCATCTGCGCTACCAGCCCATCGACTACGCTGCCATCTCCTACTATTCGGCGCCCAGGCAGGCCAAGGACGGGCCCAAGAGCCTGGCCGACGTCGATCCGAAGCTGCTAGCGACCTACGAGAAGCTCGGTGTGCCGCTGCACGAGCGGGCGCGCCTGGCCGGCGTCGCCGTGGACGCGGTATTCGACAGCGTTTCGGTCGCCACCACCTTCAAGGAGCGGCTGTCGGCGGCGGGCGTGATCTTCTGCCCGTTTTCCGAGGCGGTGCAGAAGCACCCGGCGCTACTCGAGCGCTACCTGGGCACAGTCGTGCCCTACACCGACAATTTCTACGCCACGCTCAACTCCGCGGTGTTCACCGACGGCTCCTTCGTCTACGTGCCACCCGGGGTGCGCTGCCCGATGGAACTGTCGACCTACTTTCGCATCAACGCCCTCAACACCGGCCAGTTCGAGCGCACGCTGATCATCGCCGATGCCGGAAGCTACGTGAGCTACCTGGAGGGATGCAGCGCCCCGATGCGCGACGAGAACCAGCTGCACGCCGCGGTGGTGGAATTGATCGCGCTGGACGATGCGCAGATCAAGTACTCGACAGTGCAAAACTGGTATCCGGGCGACGAACAAGGGCGCGGCGGAATCTATAATTTCGTCACCAAACGCGGTGAGTGTCGCGGACGCAATGCGCGCATTTCATGGACGCAGGTGGAAACCGGTTCTGCGATCACCTGGAAGTATCCGAGCTGCATCCTGCGGGGAGAGAATTCGGTTGGTGAGTTCTATTCGGTCGCGACCACCAACAACTATCAGCAGGCTGACACCGGCACCAAGATGATCCACATCGGTGCTAATACTCGCAGCACCATCGTGTCCAAGGGCATCTCGGCCGGCCACGGGCAGAATGCCTACCGGGGTCTGGTAAAGATGCTGCCCTCGGCCAGCGGCGCGCGCAATTTTACTCAGTGCGATTCGCTGTTGATGGGCAAGCACTGCGGTGCCCATACCTTCCCGTACATCGAAGTGCGCAACCCCACGGCCACTGTTGAACACGAGGCCAGCACCTCGCGCATCAGCGAGGAGCAGTTGTTCTACTGCCTGCAGCGCGGCATCGGCGCCGAGGACGCGGTCAACATGATCGTCAGTGGTTTCTGCCGCACCGTGTTCAAGGAGCTGCCGATGGAATTCGCCGTTGAAGCCCAGAACCTGCTGGCCGTGAGCCTGGAAGGAGCCGTCGGATGAGCACCGCCCCCGACACCGCCGCAGCAGCGCCGCTGCTCGAGATCCGCGATCTGCGCGTCAAGGTCGGCGGACAGGAAGTGCTGCGAGGCGTCTCCCTGGCGGTCCGCGCCGGCGAGGTGCATGCGATCATGGGGCCCAACGGCTCGGGCAAAAGCACCCTCGCTCACGTACTGGCGGGTCGGCCCGGCTACGAGATCGTCGCCGGCACTGCCTGCTTCGAGGGCCGGGACCTGTTCGCCCTGGCGCCCGAGCAGCGCGCACGCGCGGGATTGTTTCTGGGTTTTCAATACCCGGTTGAGATTCCCGGCGTGAACAACGCCTATCTGCTCAAGGCCGCCGTCAATGCCGCACGCCGCGAGCGTGGCCTGGCCGAGCTCGACGCCTTCGAGTTCCTGTCGGTGGTGCGCGCCAAGATCAAGCTGATGCAGATCGATGAGAGCTTCCTGAGCCGCGGCGTCAACGAGGGCTTCTCCGGCGGCGAGAAGAAGCGCAACGAGATTCTGCAGATGCTGGTGCTCGAGCCGAAACTGGCGCTGCTCGACGAAACCGACTCCGGCCTGGACATCGATGCACTCAAGGTCGTGGCGCACGGCATCAACTCCTTGCGCGCCGCCGAGCGCGCCATCGTACTGGTGACGCACTATCAGCGCATGCTCGATTACGTGGTGCCCGACTACGTGCACGTACTCGCGCGGGGCCGGATTGCGCGCAGCGGCGATCGCACCCTGGCGCTCGAGCTCGAGCGACGCGGCTATGACTGGATCAGCGAGCAGGCCGCGGCCTGATAGCCCGACGATGAGCACGCCCGCCGCCACGGTTCGCAGCGATATTCTCGATCGCATCCTGCGCGACTACGAGGCCGTGGCCGCGCGCTTGCCGGACGCGGCCGTGCCGCGCGAGGCGCGCGGGCGCGCCATGCGTGAGCTGTCCCGGCTGGGCTGGCCGAAGGCAAGCGACGAACAATGGCGCTACACCAATCTGCGCGCGTTCGAGCGCGTGCCGGCGTTCGCTCCGGCAGTGCTGGCACGCACGGCGGGCGGTGCGCCCGGAGTGTCCACCCCCGAGCTGCCGCCGCCGCTGCCCGGCTTTGAACGGCTGGTCTATATCGATGGCGCGCGCGCAGACACGGGCGCGCTCACCGCCGCCACGTCCGGCCCGGAGTGGCCGGCCGAGCAGCGCCTCGGACTGCTCTGCGACATGTTCGCCAGCGACGTGGCGGCGCTGCGCATCCGCGGCACGAGCTCGATCGAAGTGCTGTTTCTAACCAGCGACGCGGCCGCGGGCGCCGCCTGCTACCCGCGGCTGCAACTCGAACTCGAGCCCGGCAGCCAGCTGCAACTGGTCGAACGTCATCTGGGCAGCCCGGATGCGCCGACCCTGGTCGGCGCCAATATCGCCATCGAACTGCGCGCCGGCGCGCAGCTGACGCACTACCGGCTGCAGCAGTGTGGTGCGCAGACCGTCTTCACCGACACGCTGTCGGCGCGCGTGGCCGAGGCGGCGAGCTACAGCGTGCGCCAGGTTGCGATTGGTGCGGTCAGCGCGCGCACCAGCGCGCAGGTGCGACTCGCCGGTCGCGGCGCGGCATTCAGCTGGCAGGCGATCGCGGTCGGCCGTGGGCAACAGGTACACGACACTGCGCTCAAGGTCGAGCACCTCGCCGCCGACACCCGCACCGAAGAGGTGTTTCGTGGCATCGCCGACGAGCGCGCCCGCATCGCCTTCAGCGGCCACATTCATATCGCCGCCTCGGCTCCCGGCTCCGATGCCCGCCAGTCGCTCCGCGGACTGATCGAAGGCGCCGGCGCCGAGATCGATCTGCGGCCGCGACTGGAAATCAACACCGATGAAGTCAAGGCGCAGCACGGTGCCACCACCGGAGCGCTCGATGAGAATCTGATGTTTTATCTACTGGCGCGCGGCATCGATCGCGCCACCGCGCGCGCGCTGCTCAAGTGGGCGTTCCTCGGCGACGTGCTGCGCGCGATCGACCTGCCGGAGGTACGTAGCGCGGCCGAACACGGTGCGGCGGGGCAGCTGCCGGACGTCGTGGCGATAGGAGCGCTGACATGAGCGGCAAGGCGGCGGCGGCCAGGCCGGCACCACTCGGGGCGGCACCACTCGGGGCGGCACCACTCGGGACGCCAGCGCCCGGGGCGCCGGCGTACGATGTCGCCAGGGTTCGAGCCGAGTTCCCGATCCTGGCGCGCGAGATCAATGGCAAGCCGCTGGTGTATCTGGACAGCGCCGCATCCTCACAACGCCCATTGCCCGTGTTGCGCGCCGTCGAACACTACGAAACCCGACTGCACGCCAACGTGCATCGCGGAGTGCACTCCTTGAGTCAATGGGCCACCGCGGCCTATGAAGGCGCACGCGAAACCGTGCGCCGCTTCCTGAATGCGCGCTCCACGCGCGAGATCGTGTTCGTTCGCGGCACCACTGAGGCAATCAATCTGGTGGCCAACAGCTGGGGCCGCGGCCACCTGCAGCCCGGCGACGAGATCCTGATCACCCACCTCGAACACCACGCCAACATCGTGCCCTGGCAGATGCTGTGTGCCGCGAGCGGCGCGCGGCTGCGCGCCGCAGCGGTCAAACCCAACGGTGAGCTCGACCTTGATGCTTTCCGCAGCATGCTGTCGGCGCGCACCCGCCTGGTCGCGGTCGCGCACGTCTCCAACGCGCTCGGCACCATCCTGCCGGTGCAGGAGATCGTGCAGCTGGCGCATGCGCGCGGCGTACCGGTGCTGCTCGACGGTGCGCAGGCGGTCCCCCATCAGAGCGTTGACGTACAGGCAATCGACTGCGACTTCTATGCCTTCTCCGGGCACAAGATCTATGGCCCCACCGGCATCGGGGTGCTCTATGCCCGCGAGTCGCTGCTCTCCGAGATGCCTCCCTGGCAGGGCGGTGGCGACATGATCCTCTCGGTCGGCATCGAGGCCAGTACCTACAACGATCTGCCGTGGCGATTCGAGGCCGGCACGCCGAACATTTCGGGAGCGGTCGGGCTCGGAGCGGCGCTCGAGTACGTTGACTCTCTCGGCCGTGGTGCGATTGCCGCGCATGAACATGCGCTGCTCGAACTGACGACCGAGCGCTTGTCGGCGCTGCCGCGCCTGCGGTTGATCGGTACCGCTAGCGCCAAGGCCGCCGTGGTCTCGTTCACGATGGACGGCGTGCATCCGCACGATATCGGCACCATCCTCGACAGCGAAGGCATTGCGATCCGCACCGGCCATCATTGCGCGATGCCGATCATGGAATTGTTCGGCCTCGCGGCGACCGCGCGTGCCTCCTTCGGCTGCTATAGCAACGTCGAGGACGTCGAGCGGCTGGTCGAGGGCTTGAAGAAAGTGCGCAAGCTGTTCGGTTGAGAATGCAGGTGGCGCACGCATGGACCTGAAAGAGCTGTATCGCGATGTGATCCTGGATCACAACCGCAGCCCGCGCAATTTCGGCCGTCTCGAGCCGGCCGATGCACAGGCCGCCGGGCACAATCCGCTCTGTGGCGACAAGCTCACCCTGACGCTGCGCATGCAGGGTGATCGGGTGCAGGATCTGCGTTTCGAAGGCCAGGGCTGCGCCATTTCCACGGCTTCGGCCTCGCTGATGACCGAGGCGGTCAAGGGCCGCAGCCGCGACGAAATTGCCCGATTATACGACGAGGTACACACGCTGCTGACCGCGCCGACTGACGCGCTCGCCGCACCCGAGCTCGGCAAACTCATGGCGCTGGCCGGAGTGGCCGAATTCCCCGCGCGCGTGAAGTGCGCCAGCCTGTGCTGGCACACGCTGAACGCGGCGCTCGAGCACGCCCCGGCAGCGGTTTCGACGGAGTGACGGATGCGGGCCTACGAAAACGAACCGGTGGTGATCCAGCGTGACGTCGAGGCCATCATGGTGCCGTCCGGTCAGGCGATTACGCTCAAGCTCGGGCTCGCGGGCTACATCACCCAGGCGCTCGGCGGCAGCTTCACGCTCTACGTCGAAGGTAATCTGTACCGCATTTCCGGTGAGCAGGCCGACGCCATCGGCAAGGAGGTGGCGCATCGGCCGCAGCTGCCGCCCAATGCCACCGAGGAGCACGTACGCGATCTGGCCTGGGAGCAGATGCGCGCCTGCTACGATCCGGAGATCCCCATCAACATCGTCGACCTCGGCCTGGTCTACGAATGCAAGGTGGAGCCGAACGAGGATCAGACGCGCGATATCGGCGTGACGATGACCCTCACCGCCCCAGGCTGCGGCATGGGCGATGTGCTGGTGCAGGACGTCAAGGAAAAACTCACGGCCATCCCGACGGTGCGCAACGTCAGCGTGAATCTGACCTTCGATCCTCCCTGGAATCAATCCATGATGTCGGAGGCGGCTCGCTTGCAAACCGGGATGACCTGGTAGTGATCATGGCGGGATGAAGTCGCTCACACTGCTGCTGTTGCGGCACGCCGAGGCCGAGGCGGCACATCCGGGTCTGGCCGACATGGATCGGCCGTTGAGCGTACGCGGTCGCGCCGAGGCGCTCGATGCAGCCGATTGCATCGTGGCGGCCGAACTGCGCGTCGATACCCTGCTGGTGAGCCCGGCGCTACGAACCCGCGAAACGGCCAGCATCGTCGCCGCCAAACTGGATATCGGCGATGCTCCGCACATCGAACCGACGCTGTATCTTGGGGCACCCGATGCGCTGCTGCTGCCGGTGCAGCGCTGCGCCGCCGACACACAAACCGTGCTGCTGGTCGGCCACAATCCGAGCTTGAGCGTACTGGCGCAGGAATTCATGGGCGGCAGGCAACGCATCGAACTGCGCCCGGCGGGACTGTGCCGCATCGAGTTCGAGCACCAGACCTGGCCCGAGGTCCGCCCCGAGGCGGCGGTAGCCTTCTCCGTGCTGCGCTAGGACCCGGCCGTGAGCATCCGACCCGCGGACGACCAGCCGGACATTCGCGTGGTGCTGTTCGACGTCGGCGGCGTCCTGGTTGAACTGAGCGGCGTCGCCACCTTGCTGGACTGGCTCGATCACCGCATCACAGCGCAGGAGCTGTGGTCGTTGTGGCTGCACTCCCCGTCGGTGCGCGCCTTCGAGACCGGCCGCGTCGACGCCGGCCAGTTCGCGGCCGGCATGCTCGCCGAGCTGCGGCTGGAGATGGATGCCGGGCGCTTCCTGGAATCGTTCACCTACTGGCCCAGCGCGCTGTATCCGGGTGCCCTGGAAATGATCGGGCGCATACCGCCGCGTTATCGGCGGGCGCTGCTATCCAACAGCAACGTGCTTCACTGGGGGCGCGTGCTCGATGAAATGGGTCTCGGCGCGTTGTTCGAGCACCAGTTCGCCTCGCATCTGATGGGCAAGATCAAACCCGATGCCGAGGCATTCGAGCACGTGCTCGACTCGCTCGGCTGTCGCGCCTCGCAGGTGCTGTTCCTGGACGACAATGCACTGAATGTGCAAGCCGCGCGCAGCCTCGGCATGCGTGCGCAGCAGGTGCGCGGCGTGCACGAAGCGCAGCTCTCGCTGCAGCAGGCCGGGATCATCACGGTTTGCTGATTTCGACCAGCCAGTCCACGCCCGAATCCACCTTGTGGACGGCGGCGTAATTGCCCAGATTGAGGGCTACGGCCACATTCAGCAGGCTGTTGATATACACCAGTGGCTCGCCCACGGGCACGTCGGCAAAAGTGCGCCGATAGGGCGCCACCGTATCGTCCACCAGATCGCCATCATGGAAGATGCGCACGCGAACCGGTTGGCCGAGGTTGACCTGCAACTGGTCGAACAGCGCCTTCGGGATGTTCGTCCAGACGTTGCCGAATTGGATATCCAGCACCGGTATCATCCCGACGAGCTTGTCGCCCACGCGCTCGGGCTTGCGATAGGCTATGGACACCAGCTTCTCTGGCGGCAACTTCGGCCCGACCTGATCGAATGTAATCACGCCGGCCGCCAGGCGCGCGCCGGTGTAGGCGAAGACGTCGCGCCCATGGAAAGTGTGTGATTCCTCAGATCCGGGACGACGATTGATGCGCTCATCGATCTGGCGCAGTTCGTCGATCCCGTCCCGCTCGGCCACCAGGGCCAGCAGCCCATTGTTGGGAGCCACGAAATAATGTCCGGTGCGTGTCTTGAGCACCACCGCCAGGCGATCGGTGCCGACCCCTGGGTCCACGACGGCGACGAATACCGTGCCTTTGGGCCAGAACTCCTCCGTCTGGTAGAGGCGGTAGGCGCCGGCGAAAATGCTCGGATTTTCGTGACTCAAATCGGCAACGAGCAGATCCTGCGAGACGCTGTACGCGACACCTTTCATGGCGGCGACGGCCCCATCCTGCGTGCCGAAATCGGTCAGCAGCACCAGCGGCGTGCGCGCCGGCGCGGCCGCTGAAAACAGCGCCAGAGCGATCAGCACACAGCGCTGCATCGGATGCATGAGCACAATTCCGCGCAACAATCCGGATCGGTTGAGGCGTGCAAGTATACCCGGGGTCGCGCCGCCGTCGATGCATCGGGTATTCTGGATTGGCCTGCGCCTTTAAAGGATATGCCAATGCCCCTGTGGGCGTCCTTGACACCGATCGCGGCCGCCGCACTGCTGATCGCCGCACTGCTGTTGCCCGGCAGTCTCGCGCTCGCCGTGGTCTGCGTGGCGGCGCTGCTCGGTGCCGTCGTCGCCGCCGTACACCACGCCGAGGTGATTGCACATCGTCTCGGCGAGCCGTTCGGCGCCCTGATCCTGGCCGTCTCTGTCACGACCATCGAAGTCGCGCTCATCGTCACGCTGATGCTCACGGGCGGCCCCGAGCAGGCGACGCTGCCGCGCGACACGATTTTTTCGGCGATCATGATCATCTTCAATGGCGTGATCGGCCTGTGCCTGCTGATCGGAGCGCTACGCCACCAGGAGCAGGCATTTCCCGTGGTGGGCAACAACGCGGCACTGGCGACGCTGATTGCGCTGACCACGCTGTCGCTGGTGCTGCCGACGTTTACCACGAGTGCCCCCGGCGCAACCTACACCAGCGAGCAGTTGACCTTCGCCGCGCTGGCCTCGCTGGTGCTGTGGGCGACGTTCGTGTTCGTACAGACGGTGCGTCATCGCGACTATTTCCTGCCGCTTGAGGATCAAGGCAACGAGCAGGTACATGCAGCCTTGCCCTCACGCGCCTTGGCGTGGGCCAGCTTCAGCCTGCTGGTGGTGGCACTCACGGCGGTGGTTGGCCTGGCGAAGCTGCTGTCCCCGAGCATCGAAACGGCCGTCGCCGCGGCCGGCGCCCCCAAGGGGACGATCAGCATCGCCATTGCCTTGCTGGTGCTGTTGCCGGAAACCACGGCGGCGCTGCGCGCGGCGAGTGCCAACCGCCTGCAGACCAGCCTGAACCTGGCATTGGGCTCGGCTCTGGCGAGCATCGGCCTGACGATCCCGGCAGTCGCATTCACCTCGATGCTGATCGGGGTACCGCTGGTACTGGGCCTGGATGCCAAGGACCTGGTGCTGCTGCTGCTCACCTTCTTCGTCACGCTGATCACGTTCGTGTCCGGCCGCGGCCATGTCATGATGGGGGCGGTGCACCTGGTGATCTTCGGCGCCTTTGTGTTCCTGGCGCTGGTGCCGTGAACCGCGATGCTCGGTCCGATCCGAACCCCATGCGACGAAGGCGTGATCCGGGGCGCAGCGGCCGCTGGACCTGCGGGCGCAGCGCGCGCCGCGCCGTGGGTGCTTGCGGCCACCATTGTTGCCTCCAGCATGGTGTTCATCGACGGCTCGGTCGTCAACGTCGCGTTGCCGTCGATCCAGGCCAATCTCAACGCATCGGTCAGCCAGGCACAATGGATCGTCAATGCCTACGTATTGACGCTCGGTGCCCTGATTCTTGTCGGCGGTGCGGCCGGCGATCGCTTTGGGCGGCGCCGTATGTGCATCGCCGGGATACTGCTGTTCACCGCGGCCTCGGTGTGGTGCGGACTTGCCGTGAATTCACCGATGCTCATCGGCGCGCGCGCCGTCCAGGGCGTCGGCGGAGCGCTGCTGGTACCGAGCAGTCTGGCGATCATCAGCGCGTCGTTTCCGGCGCGGCAACGCGGGCGGGCCATAGGCACGTGGGCCGGCGCGTCCGCACTGACGACGGCATTGGGTCCGGTGGCGGGCGGCTGGCTGGTGGACACGCTGTCATGGCGGGCCATTTTCTTTGTCAATGTGCCGCTCGCCATCGTCGCATTGCTGCTCACGGTCCGATGGGTAGCCGAGAGCCGCGACGATTCCGCCGCCGGCGTGGATTGGATCGGCGGCGTGCTCGCGGTGGCGGGGCTTGGGCTGCTGGCTTACGGATTGACCGCGGCCTCCGGCGCCGGGTGGCTGCGACTGCCGGTACTCGGGTCGCTGGCTGGCGCTGGTTTGATACTCTGCATGCTGCTCTGGTGGGAAGCGCGCGCCGCGGCGCCGATGCTGCCCCTGACCTTGTTTCGCTCGCCGACCTTCAGTGGTGCCAATGCGATCACGCTGCTGCTTTATTTTGCAGTGACCGGCGTGATGTTCTTCCTGCCGTTTGATCTGATCGACATCCAGGGCTATTCGGCCGCGGGCGCAGGCGCGGCATTTTTGCCCTTCAGCCTGATCATGGGCGCACTTTCGCGCTGGTCGGGCGGTTTGAACGAGCGCTACGGGGCACGCGCGCTGCTGATCGTCGGGTCGGTGGTGGTCGCGGCCGGGCTGGCGTTATTTGCCGTCCCGGTGCCGGGCGGAACCTACTGGAACACGGTGTTTCCAGGTATGACGATCTGGGGATTCGGCATGGCGCTGAGCGTCGCGCCACTGACCAGCACGGTCATGCGCTCAGCCGGGGACCGCTACGCGGGTGCGGCATCCGGCATCAACAACGCGACCGCTCGCATTGCCGGGATGCTCGCGGTGGCACTGCTCGGCGTCGTCGCGCAGGGCACATTCAGGACGGCGCTGGACCTGCGTCTGCAGGCCATGCACGCTCCGGCGGCTATCCGGCAAGCCCTGCAGCCCGAGATTGCCAAGCTCGCGGAAGCACAAGTGCCGCCGCAGATCGCCAGTGCCGACCGACCGGTGCTGCGCCGCGCACTCGATGATGCCTTCGTCTACAGCTTTCGGATGACTACACTGATCGCGGCAGCCGCGGCGCTGTTGAGCGCACTGTGCGCCTGGCTGACGATCGATCGGGGGTCGGCGCGTTGAGGTCGCGTGCGCCGTTATTCGATGGTGCAGAAACAATAGGCGTAGATTGAATTCGGCGACGACAGCCGCGCCCAGCGCGCGATTTCCACGTCCAGCGGCTTGAGCCGCTGCACCAGTTGCGCCGCTCCACTCTGCGCGAGGCCGATGCGCTCGAGCACGCGCTCCCCGGTGGAACGCACGCGGAACAGCAGTTGCTGCGCCCAGCTCAGTTCCGGCTCGATGCGCCGCACGCCATAGCCGGCCTTGAGCCCCGCACGCTTGGCCGCCTCCGCCACCGCATCGTCGTAATTGCCAAGCCGATCCACCAAGCCCTGCTGCCTGGCCTCACCACCCGCCCACACCCGGCCCTGCGCGATGGCATCGACCGCCTCGCGAGTCTTGCCGCGGCCCTTGGCGACGCGCGCGAGAAATTCCTCGTAGGCATGGTCGACCGTGATCTGGACCAGCCGGCCGGCGTCGGCCGACAGCGGACGATCGAGCTCGGTCGCCCCGGACAGCGGCGTGGTGCCGATACCGTCTACATTGATACCAAGTTTTGCCAGGCTCCGATTGAATGTCGGGATCCCCGCAAACACCCCGATCGAACCGGTAATGGTGTTCGGGCTGGCGATGATCTGGTCGGCACCAGCAGCAATGTAATAGCCGCCCGAAGCCGCCACGTCACTCATCGAGACCACGACCGGCTTGCCGTCGTGCTTGAGGGCGAGCACCTCGCGATATATCTGCTCGGAAGCCAGCACACTGCCGCCCGGGCTGTCGATGCGCAGCACCACAGCGCGAATGTCGCGGTCCTGGCGCGCTTCGCGCAGCAGCTGTGCGGTCGACTCGCCACCGACGGTTCCCGGCGGCTGCTTGCCATCGAGAATCTCACCGCTCGCGACGATGACGCCGACCGCCTGACCCTTGCCGCGCTGTTTGTCCTCGGCGTGCGTGGCCCGCAGGTAATCCGCGACGCTGACCTGCCGGTAGGATTTGCCGCTGGTATCGGCTCCCACCAGATCCACCAAGCGGTCCTCGACCTCCTGCTGCGTCTTCAGGCCACTGACCAGGCCGCTGTCCTTGGCCACCTTGGCGGTATCCCCGCCGGCCGTGGCCACGGTGGCCACATAGCTGTCCGCGTATTGCGCGATCGCCTCGGCCTTAAGGCTGCGCGCATCCGCCACCGCCGTACGGTAGCCGCGCCACAGCGCCTGCAGGTAGGCCTCGCTCTCCTCGCGATCCTCGGCCGACATGTCGCGCCGCGTGAAGGTCTCGGCGGCGCTCTTGAACTTGCCGGCCCGGAACAGGTGCATGTCGATGCTGAGCTTGTCGAGCGCGTCCTTGAAGAACATGCGATAGCGGTCGTAACCATCGAGCAGCACGAAGCCGAAGGGATCGAGGTAGACCTCATCGGCCTGCGCCGCGAGGTAATACTGGCTCTGCAGAAAATAGGTGCCGTGGGCGATGATCTTCTTGCCGCTGTGCCGGAACGCGCCGATCGCCGCGGCAAGTTCCTCGAGCTTCGCCTGGCCGGCACTGCCCATGTCGTCGGTCTGGATGACCAGCATCAGGATGCGGGGATCGACGGCGGCCGCGCGAATCGCGCTGGTCAGGTCCCACAGCAGCGTCTGCGGTACCCCTTCGCCCTGCGCCTCGTTCAGGGCACGCTCGATCGGCTCGCCACTGAGCTGCTCGACGATATCGCCCGAGGGTCGCACCACCAGCGCCGCCTTATCCGGCAACCGCGGCGTCGATTGCCGCAGCGCGCCGATGACGATGCCGAACAGCGCCAGCAGCAACAGCAGATGCATGCAACGGCGCAGCACGTCGAGGCCGCGCCAAATGCCGTAGATGAATCTACCGAAATAGTGCATACGCTAAAAAAGTCCGATAGCCAGCGCGCTGCGCGCGCACCCGGTCACGCAGCGCGCGGTATCAGACCTTTTCCTCGATGCGCGCGGCCTTGCCGGCCAGATCGCGCAGGTAATACAGCTTCGCGCGGCGCACGCTGCCGCGGCGCTTGACCGCGATCTCGGTGATGCTCGGGCTGTAGATCGGGAAGGTGCGTTCCACGCCCTCGCCGTGCGAAATCTTGCGCACCGTGAACGAGGAGTTGAAGCCGCGGTTGCTGCGCGCGATGACTACCCCTTCATACGCCTGAACGCGCTCGCGGTCGCCTTCGACCACCTTGATCTGCACCACGACCGTGTCACCGGGCTTGAAGGCCGGGACCTTGCGCGTCATGCGCTCGGCTTCGAGTGTCTGCACAATGTTCATCGTCGTCTCCTCAGGTCTCGCCAGCGCGGTCGCGCTGCTGCTGCAAAAATTCCTCCAACAAGTCCCGGCGCTCGCTGTCGAGCGGCGTGCGGCCGATCAAATCCGGCCGCCGCAACCAGGTGCGGCCCACGCTCTGTCGCGCGCGCCAGCGCCGGATCGCGGCGTGATCGCCGGAACTCAGCACCGCGGGCACCCGCCGGCCCTGGTACACGTCCGGCCGGGTGTAATGCGGCCAGTCGAGCAAACCGTCACCGAACGACTCTTCGACGCTGGAGCGCTCATCACCCAGCGCTCCGGCCTGCAGCCGCGCCAGCGCATCGATCAACACCAGCGCCGGCAGCTCGCCACCTGACACCACATAATCGCCGATCGACAGTTCCTGGTCGACCTCGAGCTCGAGCACCCGCTCGTCGATGCCCTCGTAGCGCCCGGCGATCAGCACCAACCCGGGCAGCCGCGCCAGCCGCGCCACGCGCGCCTGCGTGAGCAGCTGCCCCTGTGGCGACAGTGCGATGCGCGCACTGCCCGCGGGCAGGCGCCGGTGGGCCGCCGCAATCGCCGCGCACAATGGCTCGGGCTTCAACACCATGCCCGGACCGCCGCCGTACGGCCGGTCATCGACCGTGCGGTGCAGGTCCTGGGTGTGCGCGCGCGGATCTTCCGTGCCGACGCTCAGCAGACCCCGCTCTACCGCCCGGCCGAGCACCCCGTGGCGCAGCGCCTCCTCGATCAGGGCCGGAAACAGCGTGACGACCTCGATGCGCACGGCTAAAACTCCGCCGGCCAGTCGATCTCGATCTCGCGGCGCTCCAGGTCCACGCGCTTCAAGTGCGGCGCGCTCGCCGGCAGCCAGCGCTCACGCTCATCCCCGGCCTTCACCACCATCAGAGCGCCGGCCGGAGCCTCCAGGAAGTGCTGCAATATGCCCAGCAGCGCCCCCTCGGTATTGCGTACCGCGAAGCCTTCCAGGTCCTCGCGGTAGTACTCGCCCGGCCCGGCGGATGGTAACTCGGCACGCTCGATCAGAATCTCGCAGCCCCGCAGGCTGGCCGCGGCTTCGCGATCAGCTACGCCCTCGAGCTCGACGCGCATCGCGTGCCCATCCCAGTGCGCCTGCACGACCTCGTACGTCTCCTCGCCGCCTGCGGGCCAGCGCAGGCGCCAGCGGCGATGCTGCAGCAGCGACTGTGGCGGATCGGCATACGACCAGACCTTTAGACCGCCGCGCACGCCATGCGGCGCAAGGATGCGACCGAGTACGAAATAGCGGCTCAGGCAGCCGCAGCCTGCTTGCCGATGTCCTTGCGGTAGCCGGAAACGAGCTGGCGCACCCGGTCGGACTCGTGCGCTCCGATCTTGAGCCAATGATCGATGCGCTCGAGATCGAGCTTGAGCCGCGTGTCCTTGCCGCGAGCCACCGGGTTGAAATAACCCACCTGCTCAAGGCTCGAGCCGCCCTGGCGCTTGCGGCTATCGGTCACCACGACGTGATAAAAAGGCTGATTCTTTGCGCCGCGGCGCGTCAAACGGATTGTGACCATAAGCGAACTTCGGTAGGGGCCAAAAAAGAGCGCGGATTCTACGCAAATTTGCCGCAGGAAGAAAGGCTTATGCCGCCAGCGCGGGTTGTCGGGTGCCGCCAGCGCACCAGGGTGGCAGCGCCCCGGAGCCGGTCTGACGCCGGCCTGACCCCGGCCTGACCCGGCCCCTAGCGCCGCCGCGGCGCGCCAGGCGGAACGCTGCCCTTGAGCCCCGAGATAAGGCGGCCGAGTTTACCGCCCGTCATGCCCTTCATACCCTTCATGAGCCGCTGCATGTCCATGAATTGCTTGAGCAGACGATTGACGTCCTGGACCTGCACCCCGGCGCCGGCGGCGATGCGGCGCCGGCGCGAGCCGTCGATGATGCCGGACTGCCGGCGCTCCTGGGCGGTCATGGAATCGATGATCGCCATCTGGCGCCGCAGCTCCACGTCGGCCTGGTCCCCCTTCATGGCTGCGCGGCCGGCCAGTTGCGTGGGTAGCTTGTCCATGACCGCCGCCAGACCGCCGAGCTTGCGTACCTGTTCCAGCTGCGAACGCAGATCGATCAGGCTGAAACCCTTCCCCTGGACCACCTTGCGCGCGAGCTTCTCGGCCTGCTCGACATCGACCTTGCGCTGCACTTCCTCGACCAGCGCCACCACGTCGCCCATGCCAAGGATGCGCGCAGCCATGCGCTGCGGATCGAACGGCTGCAGCGCCTCGACCTTCTCGCCGACGCCAAGAAAGACGATCGGCTTGCCGGTCACGTAACGCACCGACAGTGCGGCGCCGCCGCGGGCATCGCCATCGGCCTTGGTCAGAATGATGCCGGTCAGATCCAGGGCAGCGCCGAAGGCGCGCGCGGCATTGACGGCATCCTGGCCCGCCATGGCATCGACCACGAACAGGCGCTGATGCGCCGTCACGGCCCGATCGATGGTCTGCATCTCCTCCATCAGCTCGGCATCGATATGCAGCCGGCCGGCGGTGTCGATGATCAGGGTGTCATAGACACCGCGGCGCGCCGCCTCGAGCGCTGCGAGTGCGATCGCCGCCGGGTGCTCGCCCGCCGCGCTCGGAAAGAAGCCGGCGCCGACGCTCTCGGTCAGCCGCTGCAGCTGCAGGATCGCCGCCGGCCGGCGTACGTCGGTGCTCACCAGCAGCACCCGCCGGCGCTGCTCCTGCTGCAGCCAGCGCGCCAGTTTGGCGGCCGTCGTGGTCTTACCCGCCCCCTGCAGACCGGCCAGCAGCACCACCTGTGGCGGCTGCACGTTGAAGGCGAAACCGGCCTGCGATTCACCCAGCACCGCGGTCAGCTCGCGATGCAGGATGCCGATGAAGGCCTGGCCCGGCGTCAGGCTGCCCGCGACCTCGGCGCCCAGCGCCTGCGTTCTGACGCTGTCGATGAAGCTCTTGACAACCGGTAGCGCAACATCGGCCTCCAGCAGCGCCATGCGCACTTCACGCAGCGTTTCCGCCACATTCTCATCGGTCACACGGCCGCGGCCGCGCAGGGTTTGTACGGCGCGGCCAAGGCGCTCGGTCAACTTATCGAACATGGTGGGACTGCGGCGGAAGCGCCCTATACAGCTGTCAGGCTACCGATTATAAGAGACGGCGTGGATAAAGCGCCGACCATCGTCCTGGTCCTGATTCTGCTCGCGCTGCTGCTTGTGATCGCCTTCTCCTCGGGCACCGAAGTCGCGATGCTGTCGGTGAATCGATACCGCATTCGCCATCGCGCCAACAACGGCGAGTTGCGGGCGCGCCTGCTGGAGCGACTGCTGGCGCAGCCGGATCGCTGGCTCGGCGCCAATCTGGTCATCCTGGCGCTCGCCAGCGTCGCCGCGTCAACCGTGGCGACGCTGCTGGCGCTGCGCACCGGCGAGCCACACGCGCTCGCGATCATGATGGTGCTGCTGACCCTGGTCGTGGTCGTGTTCTGCGAGCTGGCGCCGAAAATCTTCGCCGCGGCGCACGCCGAGAGCGTCGCGCTGGGTTGCACCCTGGTCTACCGCATGCTGCTGTGGATCATCTGGCCGATCATCTGGCTCGCTAACTCCATTGCCCGCAGTTTTCTGCGCCTGTTCGGCGTGCGGCGCGGCAGTTCCGCCAACAACGCGCTATCGGCCGATGAGCTGCGCACCGTGGTCACCGAAGCCGGTGCACTGATTCCGCAACGCCACCGGCAGATGCTGCTGTCGATACTCGATCTGGAGCGCGTCACGGTCAACGACATCATGATTCCGCGGCAGGAGATCTCCGCCATCGACATCTCGGTGAGTTGGGACGACATCCTGGACCGGTTGCGGCAGACACCGCATTCGCGTTTACCCGTGTACGATGGCGAGCTCGACAACCTGATCGGCATCCTGCACATGAAGCGCGTCGCGCAGGAGCTCGCGCGCGGCACGCTGTCACGCGAGCGGCTGGCCGAGATCTCGGCCGCGCGCGAACCCTACTTCGTTCCCGAAGGCACGCCGCTGACGCAGCAGCTGGCGCAATTTCAGCGCACCCGTCGCCGCCTCGCCTTCGTCGTCAATGAGTACGGGGATATCGCCGGCCTGGTCACGCTGGAGGATATCCTGGAGGAAATCGTCGGCGAATTCACCAGCGACCCGGCCACCGTGACGCACAGGGATGTACAGCGCGATGCCGCGGGCAACTGGCTGGTGAACGCCAGCGCGACCATTCGAGCGCTCAATCGCGCGCTCGGCTGGCAATTGCCCGAGCTCGGTCCGCGCACGCTCAATGGGCTGCTGCTGGAAAAACTCGAGACCATTCCGACACCAGGCACCGCGCTGCGGATCGGCAACTATGATTTCGAAGTACTGCAGATCGCCGACAACGCCATACGCACGGTGCGGGTGCGCGCCATACCGGCGACCGAAGCCAGCACGGCCTGAGGCGACTGCGGAGCGTCAGGGGCCGTCAAGGATCGTCAGGACTCCGCGAAGGCTGCGGCCAGCGCCTCGGCAAGGCTGGCGACCGGTAGCAGCGCAAGGCCCGCGGGCGGGCTGCGCGGCAGGTTGTCGCGCGGCAGAATGACGCGCGTGTAGCCGAGCTTCGTCAGCTCGCGCAGCCGCTCCTCACCGTGCGCCACCGGCCGCACTTCCCCGGTCAGTCCGAGCTCGCCGAACACCACCGGCGAGGCGGACAAGGCGCGGCCGCGCAGGCTCGAGGCAAGCGCCAGCGCCAACGGCAGGTCGGTCGAGGTCTCGGTGATCTCGATACCGCCGACCAGGTTGACGAACACGTCGTAGTCCGCGAGCGGCAGCTCGGCGTGGCGGCTCAGGATCGCCAGCAGCATCGATACGCGATTGACGTCCACGCCCTGGGCGATACGGCGCGGTGCGCCGAAGCGGCCTCGATCGACCAGCGCCTGCACTTCGATCAGCAGCGGCCGCCCACCGTCGCGAGCCACCATGACCACGCTGCCGGGCACCGGCTGCGGGTGGCGCGAGAGGAAAATCGCCGACGGGTTGCGGACTTCTTTGAGCCCGTTCTCGCTCATCGCGAAGAAGCCGAGCTCATTGACCGGGCCGAAGCGGTTCTTGGTCGCCCGCAGCATGCGGTAGCGACTGCCGGCATCGCTCTCGAAATACAGCACCGTGTCGACCAGGTGCTCGAGCAGCTTCGGCCCGGCGATGCTGCCGTCCTTGGTCACGTGGCCGACGAGGATGGCGGCGCAGCCGCTGGCCTTGGCGTAGCGCACCAGCGCCGCCGTGCAGTCGCGCAGCTGCAGCGGCGAGCCCGGGCTCGAGTCGGTCGCGGCCAGCTGCATGGTCTGGATGGAGTCGATCACCAGCAGCGCCGGAGCGCGCTCGGCCGCGAGTGCAAGCACGGCGTCGAGCGAGCTGTCACTCACCAGCAGCAGCTGCGCGCCGTCGAGCCCGAGGCGCCGGGCGCGCAGACCGATCTGCGGCACCGATTCCTCGCCGCTGGCGTAGACGATGACACGTTCGGCAGCCAGCGCGGCCGCCACCTGTAGTAGCAGCGTTGATTTGCCGATGCCAGGCTCGCCGCCCAGCAGCGTCACCGAACCGGCTACCAGTCCGCCGCCGAACGCCCGGTCCAGCTCGGCCAGCCCCAGGGATAGCCGCGTGACTGCGGCAGCGTCGGCCGCACCGTCATCCAGCCCGGATGAGGCGGCCGCGGCAATTCCCCGCTCGCGCGCCCCGCGCGCCGCGGTCACGGCCTCGAGCGAGTCCCATTGCCGGCAATGCGCACATTGGCCCTGCCATTTGAGCGCTTCACCGCCGCAGGCCCTGCACACGAAGAGGGTTTGGGAACGCGCCAATTACTCGACTTCCGGGCTGGCAAACCAGGCTCGGATGCTACACCCCGGCGACCGGCGGCGTGCTTCACGCTGCGGCGAGCCGGGTGGGTCGGCGCAAGGCTCCGGCCGTACAACTGTGATCAGGGCCAAGCATTGGCCGTGCCACGATGCTAAGTTACGCGCTCCGATCAATGCCCTACGACAGCGCGGCCTGGACGGCAAGCCACCGCCGTGGGTGCGGATCGGGAATGAGAGCATCGGTATATATATAAAGTGTGACGCAGTTCAACTATTGGTGAAAAAAGGAATTATGCCGCGCGCTCGAGGCCGCATAAGCCTCAAAGCAAAGCTGCGTTGTGTGGGCCAGACCGATACCGGTCGGGTTCGCGATCACAACGAGGACACCATCGCTTACGATGCCGATATCGGCCTCCTGGTGCTGGCCGACGGTATGGGCGGCTACAACGCCGGCGAGGTCGCAAGCGGCATTGCGGTCAAGACCATTGCCGGGCTGGTGCGCGATGCGGTCGAGCGCGAGGATCTGCGCATCAACGACTCCACCGCCGGCCTCACGCGCGCCTCGATCATCCTGCGCGATGCGATTTTGCGGGCGAATAAGATCATTTTTCAGACTGCGCGCACCCAGCCGCAGTGCGAAGGCATGGGCACGACGGTGGTCGGCGCGCTGTTCTTCGACAACCGCATATCGATCGCTCACGTGGGCGATTCGCGCCTGTATCGCCTGCGCGCCGCCGGCATGGAACAGCTGACCATGGATCACTCGCTGCTGCAGGAGCTGGTGGATCGCGGTTTCTACTCCCCCGAGGAGGCACAGCGCGCCGCCAACAAGAACTACGTCACCCGTGCCCTGGGGGTGGAATCCAACGTCGATGTCGAGGTGCAGGAGCACCCGGTGCAAAAGGGCGATCTGTACCTGATTTGTTCGGACGGGCTGTCGGACATGGTCGAGGACGACGACATTCACTTAACCATAAGCACCTTTGGTGCTAACCTTGAGACTGCCACTAAGCAACTGATTCAGTTGGCTAACGACAATGGTGGCAAGGACAATATCTCGGTGGTGGCGGCGGAGATCATGGAATCGTTTCCGGCGCCGCGTGGAATACTCGACAAGATGTTGAGCTGGTTCAGCTCGACCTGAGGCTAAACGCACATGGCTAGGTTGATACTGAGTCTGGATGGCGCAGTCCTTGCGGAATACAACATGAACAAGGAGCGCTATACCATCGGGCGCCTGCCGGACAACGATATCCGTATCGACAACCCGGCGGTCAGCGGCCACCATTCGCTGATCATCAACATCCTCAACGATTCGTTTCTCGAGGACCTGAACAGCACCAACGGCACGTACGTCAACGGCAAGCTGATCAAGAAACACGCCCTGCAGCATGGCGATGTCGTCACGGTCGGACATCACCAGCTGCGCTTCGTCGAAGACGACGACGCGCACCAGGACGAATTCGAAAAGACCATGGTGATCCAGCCCTCGGCGCGCCCCATGGACAAGGTGCGGGCCGCGGTGCAGCCTGATACTTCCAGCACCACGGCGAGCCGTCGCGCGCTCGGCACCGGTCCGCCGGTGCTCAAGAAGGCCAAGCTGCAAGTACTGTCCGGCGCGTTCGCCGGACGTGAGCTCGAGCTCACCAAGGCCCTCACGACGCTCGGGCGTCCGGGCGTGCAGGTGGCGGCGATCACCCGGCGCTCGGAAGGCTATTTCATCGTCCATGTGGATTCCGACTCGGCGAACAACCCGCCGCTGGTGAACGGCGCGCCCATCGGCGAACAGGCGCGCAAGCTGGCCGACAACGACGTGATCCAGCTCGCCGGGGTGAAGATGGGGTTCTTTGAAGGCTAGCGCGCCGTCGCGCGGCGCTCGGGCCGCTCCGCCAGGCGATCCTGCAGCGCCAGCAGCAGGTCGTGACGCCACACCTCGCCGAGCAGCACCGGACTCCAGTGTCCCGACACCACCGGCAGCTCCTTGCAGTGCTGCGCAATGAACACATCGAGCGCATCCCCGAGCAGCATCTCGGGGATCAGCACCGGTGGCGCCGGATGCATCAGCACGGCGACCGTGAGATGCGGATCGGCGGGCTGCGAGCGTGTCTGGCGCCGTAGCTCCTGCGAGGCGAGCTGGCCGACCAGCTGATTCTGCGCGTCCACCACGTAGATCGTGTAGTCGCCGCGCGGTGGCATGCGCTCGAGCGCCACGGCCAGACGTTCGTCCCGCTGCAGCACCATGGCCGGCGGCCGGATCAGCGCCGTGATCTGGCGCAGGCGCCACTCATCCTCATCGCCCGGACCGCTGGCCTTGAGCGCGCGCGTGTAGACCGATTCGCCGCGCCGGTAGATGCGCGCGACGTAATGGGCGGTCACGCAGGCCAGCATCAGCGGCAGCACCACCTCGTAGTCCAGCGTCATTTCGAAGATCAACAGGATCGACGTCAGCGGCGCATGGGTGGTGGCGGCCAGAAAGGCGCCCATGCCGACCACGGCGTAGGCCGCGAGCTGCGAGCTCAGATGCGGATCGATGACGTGCAGGATGTCGGCGAACAGCGCGCCGAAGGCCGCGCCCATGAACAGGGTCGGCGTCAGGATGCCGCCATTGGCGCCGGATCCCACCGAGGCGGCGGTGCTCACCAGTTTGGCGACCAGCACCAGCGCGAGCGCCACGAGCGCCAGTTTGTCGTTGAGCATGTCGTTGACGACGCTGTAGCCGTTGCCCCACACCTGGGGTACACCGACCGAGATGACGCCGACCACCAGGCCGCCCAGCGCCAGCGTGACCGGCAGCGGCGAGTGCAGGCGGCCGAACAGGCTGCGCGCGCGTTCGAGCAGCGCCAGGTACGGCGGCGCGCCATGTCCCAGCAGCACGCCCAGCAGGCCGTACAGGGCAAGTTCCCAGGCCGCGCCGAAATTGATATGCGGCACCTGGTACACCGGCCCAAAGCCCAGAAAGTGGCGGGTGGTTGCATCCGAGACCACCGAGGCGACGATCAGGGGGCCGAAACTCTCCATCGCGATCGACCCGAGCACCACTTCGGCCACGAACAGCGCCCCTGCAATCGGGGCGTTGTAGGCTGCGGCGATACCGGCCGCCGCGCCGCAGGCCACCAGCAGGCGCAACCGGGGCACCGGCGCCTGCGTCCACTGGCCGATCTTCGAGGCCACGGTCGCGGCCATCTGTACCAGCGGTCCTTCGCGCCCGATCGAGCCGCCCGAACCGATGGTAAAGAACGAGGACGCCGCCTGCAGCAGCGCGGCGCCGCCGGCGAGCTGACCGTTACCCACGGCCACCGCCTCCATGTAGTCGACGCGGCGGGCCTGGCGCAGCCAGCGCTGCCCGGCCCAGAGCAGCGTGCCGGCACAAACCCCGCCCACCGTTGGCACCGCAATGCGCGCCCACCAGGGCAATAGCTCGGCGGTCTCGACCAGCCCCGCCGTCGAGCCGGTCAACAGCCGTTGTACCAGGCGCACGCTGGCGCGGAACGCCACGCCGGTGAAGGCACCGCAGACGCCGATCAGCGCGGCCCAGAACACGATGGCGCTGAGCTGCTCGTGTTTGGCCGCGATCAGCGCCGCGCGCAGCAGCCGGTCGGTGCGCCCGAGCAGCCGGCTACCGAATTGAAGGATGGCCTTCACGATCGAATCTTACCCGCGAGTGCGGCAGCGCCCGGCCACTCAGACCAGCTCGATCGGCACACGCTGGCTGACGCCGCACAGCAGCTCATAGGCCACCGTGCCGGCGGCGGCGGCAAGCTCCTCGACCGCCAGACGCGTGCCCCAGAGCTCGACGCGATCGCCGACCTGCACCGGCGGCAGATCGGTGATATCGACCGCGATCATATCCATCGACACCCGGCCGGCGAGCGGTGCGCGCTCAGCCCCGATCCACACCGGCGCACCGCTGGGAATGCTGCGCGGCAGGCCATCGCCGTAGCCGGCGGCCACGATGGCCAGGCGCGTGGGGCGCGGCGCGCGCCACACACCACCGTAGCCGACGCGTTCCCCGGCCGCGACTTCCCGCACCGCAATCACGGTGCTCTCGAGCGTCATCGCGGGCCGCAGCCCGAACTGCGCGCCGCGCCGGTCGGCAAACGGGGATACGCCGTAGAGCGCCAGGCCGGGCCGCACCCAGGCGGCATGGGTCGAGGGTTGTCCCAGGATGCCGGCCGAATTGGCAATGCTCAGTTCCACGTCGAGGCCGGCGATCAGCGGCTGCAGGCGCGCGAGCTGTTCGGCAGTGTAGCTGCCATCAGCCTCATCGGCGCAGGCCAGATGCGTCATTACCCGCAGCTGCAGCGGTGCCGGCCGCAGATTGCGCAATCGCTCCCAGGCGGGGCGAAACTCCTGCGGCCGAAAGCCGAGCCGGTTCATGCCGGTGTCGACCTTGAGCCAGAGGGGAAAGGGCTTGGGTCCGCGATGCGCTTCCAGCAGCGCGATCTGCATCCCCTGGTGCACCACCAGGTCGAGCTCGAGCTGCGCCGCCTGCGCCAGTTGGGCCGCGTCGAGCACGCCTTCGAGCAGCACGATGCGCCCCTTCAATCCGGCCGCGCGCAGCGCCACCGCCTCCTCCAGCCGCGCGACCGCAAAGGCGTCGGCGTCCGCCAGCGCGAGCGCCGTGGGCACCAGGCCATGACCATAGGCGTTGGCCTTGACCACCGCCATCACGCGGCTGCCCGGTGCGCGGGCGCGAATCGCCTGGAGGTTGGCCCGCAGCGCGGCGCTATCGATGCGCGCGCGAATCAGCCGCGTCACCGCAATACGCCCTCGGCGTAGGTATCGGGCGCGTAGTTGACGAAGCGTGTGTACTGGCCCTGGAAGGTCAGCAGGAAAGTGCCGGTCTCGCCGTTGCGATGCTTGGCCAGGTCGATCTCCGCCATGCCTTTTTTTGTAGTGTTTTTGTCGTACACCTCGTCGCGGTAGATCAGCAGGATCATGTCAGCATCTTGCTCGATTGATCCACTCTCGCGCAGATCCGACATCACCGGCTTCTTCTCGTTGCGCTGCTCGACACCGCGATTGAGCTGCGACAGCGCAATCACCGGCACCGCCAGCTCCTTGGCCAGCGCCTTCAATCCGCGTGAGATCTCCGCGATCTCGGTGGCGCGGTTCTCTTTCGTGCCCGGCACCTGCATCAACTGCAGATAGTCCACGACCACCAGATCGAGGCCGTGCTCGCGCTTCAGCCGCCGGGCGCGCGCGCGCAAATCCGTCGGCGTGAGCCCGGGCGACTCGTCGATAAAAATGCGCGCGTCGGACAGCTGGCGGGTCGCCCCGGTGATGCGCACCCAGTCATCATCGGAGATGCGGCCGGAGCGGATACTGTTGAGCGGCACATGCCCAATCGAGGCCAGCATGCGAGTGACCAGCTGCTCGGCGGGCATCTCCATGCTGAAGATCGCGACCGACGCCTTGCTGTCCGGGCTCACGGCCGCATATTCGGCCATGTTCATCGCGAGCGTGGTCTTGCCCATCGAGGGCCGACCCGCCACGATGATCAGATCGCCGGGCCGCAGTCCGCCGGTCTTGTTATCAAAATCCGTGAACCCGGTCGCCAGTCCGCGCAGCTTATCCGGATGGCTGTGCCACTCGTCGATCTTGTCGATCAGCGGCGGCAGCAGCGCGCTCACGCGCACGACGCCGGAGCCGGTGCGCAGGCCCTGTTCGGCGATCTCGAATACCAGGCCCTCCGCGCGATCCACCAGGTCGCGCGCCGAGAGCCCATCATCGCTGAACACCGAGGAGGCGATCTCGCGCCCGGCTTCGATCAGTCGGCGCATGAGCGAGCGCTCGCGCACGATCTGGGCATAGCTGCGCGCATTGGCGGCGGTGGGCGTATCACCCGCGAGCGTTCCGAGGTAGGCGAGCCCGCCAGCGTCGGTGAGCCGGCCGCGCCGCTCGAGCTGCTCGGAGACCGTCACGACGTCCGCCGGCCGTCCGGCCGCGACCAGTTCTCCGAGCGCCTCGAAGATCAGCCGATGGTCCGGGCGGTAGAAATCTTCGGTGGTAACGATATCGGCGACCTGGTCCCAGGCCGTCTTGTCGATCAGCAGTGCGCCGAGTACTGACTGTTCGGCTTCGAGCGAATGCGGTGGAAGCAGCCCTTCGGCGCCCGCGCTGGCGCCATCGCGACGTGAGCGCAGGGGAGTGCTCACGCGCCCTCGCCCGCCCGCCTCAGCCCGCTTCTTCCGCGACGATGATGACCGGCAGCTCGACTTCGACGTCGGCGTGCAGATGCAGCTGCACCGTGTGCTCGCCCACGGCCCGCAATGGACCGCCCGGCAGACGCACTTCGCTGCGCGCCAGCGAATGGCCGGCCGCGGTGGCCGCCTCGGCGATATCGGCCGTGCCGACCGAGCCGAACAGCTTTCCTTCGGATCCGGCCTTGGCGATGATGCTGAGCTTGAAATCCTTGATCGCCGCGGCGCGCTGCTGCGCGCGATGCAGGTCCTCGTGCGCCACACGCTCGAGCTCGGCGCGACGGGCGTCAAAGCGCGCGATGTTCTCGGCGGTCGCGAGCGTCGCCTTGCCCTTGGGCAGCAGGAAATTGCGGCCGTAACCGGACTTCACCTTGACGCGATCGCCGATGTTGCCGAGGTTGGCCACTTTCTGCAGCAGTATGAGTTCCATGGCGGGGCTCTTTAATGCTGATCGGTGTATGGCAGCAGCGCCAGGAAGCGCGCGCGCTTGATGGCCGTGGCCAGCTGGCGCTGATAGAAGCTCTTGGTGCCGGTGATGCGACTCGGCACGATCTTGCCGGTCTCGGTCACGTAGTTCTTCAGGGTCGCCAGATCCTTGTAGTCGATCATGGTGACGCCGTCGGCAGTGAAGCGACAGAACTTCTTGCGCCGCGTGAAGCGGGAGACTCTTGGTTCGGCCATCACGCACCCATCGCGGCAGGTTCGTCTTCCATCTCATCGTCGCGATCGCGGCGCACCTCGCCTTCCTCTTCGGCCTTCGCCATCGGCGAGGGCTCGGTCAGCGCGGTCTCCACGTTGGTGACCAGGTGGCGCAGCACCGCATCGCTGAAGCGGAAGGCGCCGATCAGCTCGGCGAGCGTCTTCTGGTCGCACTCGATATTGAGCAGCACGTAGTGCGCCTTATGGACTTTGGCGATCGGGTAGGCGAGTTGGCGCCGGCCCCAATCCTCGAGCCGATGCACCTTGCCATTACCGGCCGCGATCATGCCCTTGTAGCGGTCGATCATGGCCGGAACCTGCTCGCTCTGGTCCGGATGGACCAGAAACACGATTTCATAATGCCTCATGTATCCTCCTCACGGGGTAATGCCGCCCACCCGAGGCTTGCTAAGGAGCGGTGCGGCAAGGAGAGCCGGCAGACTAACAGTTATGCGGTCGCCGGGTAGTCGAAAAAGGCGCGCAAGGATACAAAAAGCCGCTGCCCGAAGCAACGGCGCCGGCCCACCGGCGGTTTAAAGGAGAGAAATCGATGTCGTTCGCCCATTGGCTGGCCTTTGCGGCAGCCTCAGCCGTTCTACTGGCCATTCCCGGCCCTACGGTCCTGCTGGTCATCTCCTACGCCCTGGGACATGGCCGCAAGGCGGCCACCGCCATTGTGGCCGGCGTGGCCCTGGGTGACCTCACCGCGATGACCGCCTCCATGCTCGGGCTGGGCGCGCTGCTGGCCACCTCGGCGGCGCTGTTCGCCGCGTTGCGCTGGGTCGGGGGCGCCTATCTGATCTACCTGGGTATCAAGCTCTGGCGCGCGCCGCTCCAGGCCGCCGGCGCCGCGCCGGCAGCGCCGATCAAGCCGCTGCGTATGCTCGCGCACGCTTACGCGGTGACCGCGCTCAACCCCAAGGGAATCATTTTCTTCGTGGCCTTCGTACCGCAGTTCCTGGTGGCCTCGACGCCCTTCTGGCCGCAAGTGCTGCTGCTCGAAGCCACCTTCGTCACGCTCGCCGTCGTCAATTCCATGCTGTATTCGCTCATGGCGTCCGCTGCACGGCAGAAGCTGCGTCAGCCGCGCGTGCAGCGCGCCGTGCATCGCACCGGCGGCTCGATGCTGGTGGGCGCTGGATTCTTCGCGGCCGTGTGGCGCGGATCCGGCCCCTGATCAGCGGCCGCGCTGCCGCAGCGCCTCGTACAGCAGCATCCCGGTCGCCACCGAGACGTTCAGGCTTTCCACGGCACCCAGGCTCGGCAGGCGGGCCAGCCAATCGCAATGCCGGCGCGTGAGCTGGCGCAGCCCTGAGCCCTCCGCACCCATGACCAGCACCCGGGGACCGGTCAGATCGATTTCGTAGGCCTGCTGCGGGCCGTCCGCATCGGCGCCGACGATCCACAATCCGGCCCCCTTGAGCAAGCCGAGCGTGCGCGCCAGGTTCGTCACCGTGACCACCGGCGTGGTCTCGGCGGCGCCTGCCGCCACCTTGCGCGCGGTTGCGTTCAATGGCGCGGCCCGATCGCGCGGCACGATCACGGCGAGCACGCCGCAGGCATCCGCCGTGCGCAGGCAGGCGCCCAGATTGTGTGGATCCTGCACGCCGTCGAGCGCCAGCAACAGCGGCTGGGCGGCCTGCGCCACCGCCGCCAGCAGCTGCTCCTCGCTCCACGCCGCCAGCGGCGCCACTTCGGCCACGATCCCCTGATGCACCGCCTCACCGAGCCGCGCGTGCAGCTGCCTGGCGTCGATGCGCTCTACCGCGCGACCCGCGGCATGCGCCAGCCGTTCGATCTCGTCGGCCTTGGCATCATGGCGGCCGTGCTGCAGCCACACGCGCGCCACTCGTTCCGGGTGTCGCGTCAGCAGCGCCCGCACCGCGTGCAGGCCGTAGACGACTTCAGTCCGTTGCGAGCTCAAGATCGATGAGTCCTTCCACCGGCTTCACGGCGGCGACGATCACGCGCAGCCGCACTCCGGGCGCCAGGCGCCGCTTGCTGCGTTGGCCGATCCATTGGCCGCCATCGCGCGCCATCTGGTAGTCGTCGTCGCGCAGCGAGGCCAGCGGCAGCAGGCCGTCGACCCCCAGCGTGAGCAGCTGCACGAAGCAGCCAAATTCCATGACCGTGGTAATCAAGCCGTCGAAGGTCTGCCCCACCCGGTCGCGCAGATACACACACTTGAGGAAGGTGCCGACATAGCGATCGGCCTCGTCGGCGCGCCGCTCGAGCCGCGACAGATCCACACCCTGCGCGGCCAGTTGCTGCGCGTTCGGCAGTGTGGCCGGGTCGAGCACCCCCAGGCGGGCGCGCAGCGCGCGGTGAATCATCAGGTCCGGATAGCGGCGAATCGGCGAAGTGAAATGCGCGTAGTCCTTCAATGCCAGTCCGAAGTGCCCGATGTTCTCCGGCTGATACAGCGCCTGCATCATCGAGCGCACGATCAGGGATTCGACGAATGGGCGGCTCTCGGCATCGCGCATGCGCGGCGCGATGGCCGCCAGATCGCTCGGCTTCACCGGGTCAGGCAGCTGCAGCTCGATGCCGAGCACTCGCAGCGTGGTGCGCAACTGGTCGAGCTTTTTCTCATCCGGCGAGGCGTGAACGCGAAACAGCGCCGGCTGCCGATGTGTCCGCAGCTCCTGCGCCACCGCGACATTGGCCAGCACCATGCATTCTTCGATCAGCTTGTGGGCATCGTTGCGCGATATGAATTCGATGGCACGCACGCGCTCGCCGTTCTCGATCACGAACTCGGCTTCCGGTGCGTCGAACTCCAGGGCGCCGCGCTTGCGCCGCGCAGCCACCAGCGCGTGATAGATGTCCACCAGCGGCAGCAGCGAATCGAACACGGTTCCCAGGGCTGCGCGCGCCGCCGGCGCGCCGAGGAACAGCGCCTCGTGAGCCTGCCGGTAGGTCAGGCGCGCTGCCGAGCGCATCACCGCCGGATAGAACTTGCTGTCCTCGAGTGCGCCGCGTTTGGAAATACGCATGTCGGCCACCATGCACAAGCGGTCCACATGCGGTTCCAGCGAGCACAGATGGTTCGACAGCGCGGTCGGCAGCATCGGCAGCACGCGCGTCGGAAAATAGACCGACGTGCCGCGCGCGCGCGCCTCGGTATCAAGCGCGCTGCCGGGGCGCACGTAGTGGCTGACGTCGGCGATTGCGACCAGCAATCGATAGCCGCCGCCCTCGAGCCGCTCGCCATAGACCGCGTCATCGAAGTCCTTGGCATCCTCGCCATCGATCGTCACCAGCGGCAACGCGCGCAGGTCCACCCGCTGCGCGGCTTCCGCCGGATCGACGCTCTTGCCCCACTGCGCGGCCTCGCGCAGTGCGCTGGCCGAGAAGTCCACCGGCAAGCCGAAGCGCGCGATCGCCGCCTCCGTGGCCATCTGCACCGGCCGCTCGGGATCCAGGCGCTGCTCGATGCGCGCCTCGCCCGCCTGCCCGTCTTTCGGGTAACGCAGCACGCGCGCGATCACCCAGTCGCCGGCGCGCGCCTGCACCGGATTGTCGACCACCACGCACTGCAGTCCCAGACGCTGGTCGGCCGCGCGTACCGCCAGGCCGCGCTGGGCGGCTTCGATGGTGCCCAGAAAGGCCTGCACGCCGCGCTCGAGCACCTCGAGCAGCGCTCCGATATAGCGCCCCTGGCCGTCGCTGCGCACCTCGATGCGCACCCGGTCGCCATGCATGAGACCTTTCATCTCCGGCGGCGGTAGGAATACCGAGTCCACCAGGGACTCGGTGCGCACAAATCCATACCCTGCGCGATTGGCGCTGAGCATGCCCTCGGCCTGCATCAGCACCGCCTGACCGCTCGCCGCTTGCTTGCCGCCACGACGCGTACGCAGGTGCGGCGGCGCAGCCGTCTTGCGCCGGCCGCCGGAATTCGATGGCCGCTGCTTTCCGCTACGCCTCAATTGACAGCCCCCGACCCCTTCCGTACATTGCGCCGCCCCCTGAACGCCCAGGTGGCGGAATTGGTAGACGCACTAGTTTCAGGTACTAGCGGGGCAACCCGTGGAGGTTCGAGTCCTCTCCTGGGCACCAATGAAATCAAACAGTTGCATATATACAGTATAGTATTTTTTTAAGTTAATTGCGATCCGAAATCGCCCCGGGCGGCCTCAGCGTCGCCACCAGGCGTGCGAGCGCCATCGCAGAAACAGCGTGCTCCCGAGCACCATGATGTAAATCAGGACGGCGCTCCAGCCGCCGATCGCGCCCCAGCCAAACTGCGGCAGGAACCCTACCCAGCCCTGACCCGGCGCGAAGGTCAGGGCGTGTGCCAGGGGCACGAACAGCAGCCACGACATCGCCAGCACCAGCGCCGCCGGCACCGCCGCATCTCCGGCACCGCGCAGGCACATGACACTGCCGAGATTCACGCCGTCGAAGAAATGATAACCAGCGGCGATCCAGAGCAAGCGTGTGCCCAGAGCAACCGCCGCCGCCGCATCCGCATCGTGCGCGCCAGTGAAGAGCGGCAGGATTGCCGGGCCGGCGAGCGCGAGCAGCACGCCGATGCCTCCCATATACACGGCCGCCAGCAGGATAACGCGCGAACCGACGCGGCTGGCCCAGCGCGTATCTCCGGCGCCGATCGACTGTCCGACCAGCGTCGTGCCGGCCAGCGCGATGCCAAACCCCGGCAGGTAGGCGATGGAGGTGAGCATCATGACCACCTGCGTGGCGGCACCGGCGGCGGTACCGAGCCTGACCTGCATCATCTGAAAGATCGCAAAACCCAGCATATCCGCCGCCGGCAGCACCCCCATGGGAATGCCCAGCCGCAACTGCTCACGCAGCAGGCCGGCGCGCGGCCGCCACGACCGATGCGACTGGTATGTGCGGCGCAGGTCCGGGCGCAAAAAAATGACCGCAGCGAGCACCAGGCCCAGCGCCTGCGCCACCGTGGTCGCCCAGCCGGACCCGGCAATGCCCCAGCCGAGCCGGAAGATGAACAGCTGATTGAACACCGCGTTCGCCACGGCGGTGAGGCAGGTGACCAGCAGTGTCGCCCGCGGCCGGCCGACGCCGTTGAAGAAACCGAACATGGCCCACACCGCGGCGCCGAAGAAGGCGCCGCCGACGCGTGGGAACCAGAAGTCGCCCGCCAGGCGCGTGATCTGCGCATCGAAGCCGAACGGCAGCAGAAAGACATGCCTGGCCGCGCCCGCCGCCACGAACAGTGGCGCGGCACACAGCGTCCCCCAGAGCGCCGTCCACACAGCCTGGCCCGCCCGCTGGTACTGATGCGCACCCTGCGCCTGCGCGACGATGGTCTGGACCGCGAGCCCAATACCGCCGAGCACGAATACCACCACCAGAACGAGCCATTGCACGGCGCCAACCGCGGCCAGGGCTTTGGTCGAGATTCGGCCTATGAACCACATATCGGTGAGATTGAGCACGATCTGCACGGCGCTGTTGGCCATCAGCGGCAGCGCCAGCGCCATCACGGCGCGCTGATCGACGTGCGCATGCCCGGCAGCGTCCAGCCGCCGGGCCGGCAAGCCGGCCGGGGTGCCGACGGGTGGTATCAGGACGTCCATGGGCGGATAATTAGCCTCATCGGGCCCGGGGGGGTCGGCATACCAGGCCTATGCGCGCAGGGGCGCATACGGTTCGGGTTGTACGTATTCCTCACCGAGCCGCGGTGCCCTACAAACGAGGGCTCGTCGAACAGCCATACCTGGCGCCCGTCCAGACATCGAATTCTCAGGAGCACAACGTGACTATCGCACCCAGCACACACGGCAGTCTGAAGATTGCCTTCAAAACCCGCTACGGAAACTTCATCGGCGGCAAATGGGTTGCGCCGGTGAAAGGTGAGTATTTCCAAAATATCACCCCCGTGACCGGCCAGCCGATCTGTGAGATTCCGCGCTCGACAGCCGAGGACATCGAGCTGGCGCTCGACGCCGCGCACGCCGCCAAATCGGCCTGGGGCAAGACCTCGAGCACCGAACGGGCCCTCATGCTCAACAAGATCGCCGATCGCATGGAGACCAACCTCAGTCTGCTCGCGCACGCGGAGACCTGGGACAACGGCAAGCCGATTCGCGAGACCATGGCCGCCGACATACCGCTCGCCATCGATCACTTCCGTTATTTCGCCGGCTGCATTCGCGCTCAGGAAGGCTCGCTGTCCCAGATTGATGATGACACGGTGGCCTACCACTATCACGAGCCGCTCGGTGTGGTCGGTCAGATCATTCCGTGGAACTTCCCGATTCTGATGGCCGTCTGGAAACTCGCTCCAGCGCTGGCCGCCGGCAACTGCGTGGTGCTCAAGCCCGCCGAACAGACCCCGGCATCGATCCTGGTGCTGATGGAACTGATCGCCGACCTGTTGCCCCCGGGGGTGCTCAATGTGGTCAACGGCTTCGGTGTCGAAGCCGGCAAGCCGCTCGCCTCGAGCAAACGCATCGCCAAGATCGCCTTCACCGGTGAGACCACCACCGGCCGTTTGATCATGCAGTACGCGTCGCAGAATCTGATACCGGTGACGCTCGAGCTCGGCGGCAAGTCGCCCAACATCTTTTTTGCGGATGTGTGCGATGCCGACGACGCATTCTTCGACAAAGCGCTCGAGGGCTTTGCGATGTTCGCGCTCAATCAGGGCGAAGTGTGCACCTGCCCATCGCGGGCGCTGATTCAGGAATCGATCTACGATCGCTTCATAGAGCGCGCCATCAAGCGTGTCGGTCAGATCAAACAGGGCGATCCGCTCAGCCCGAGCACCATGATCGGCGCCCAGGCCTCCAGCGAGCAGATGCAGAAGATCCTGTCCTACCTGGATATCGCGCGCCAGGAAGGCGCCAAGGTGCTCGCCGGTGGCGCGCGCGCCACGCTCGCGGGCGATCTGGGCGAGGGTTTCTACGTGCAGCCGACCATACTCAAGGGTCATAACAAGATGCGGGTGTTTCAGGAGGAGATCTTCGGGCCGGTAGTGTCGGTGGCGACGTTCAAGGATCAGGACGAGGCCCTGGCCATCGCCAACGACACGCTGTACGGCCTGGGCGCCGGCGTGTGGTCGCGGGACATCAATACCTGCTATCGCATGGGGCGTGGCATTCAGGCCGGCAGGGTCTGGACCAACTGCTATCACGCCTATCCGGCGCATGCCGCCTTCGGCGGCTACAAGCAGTCGGGTGTGGGCCGCGAGAACCACAAGATGATGCTCGATCACTACCAGCAGACCAAGAACCTGCTGGTGAGTTACTCACCCAAGGCGCTCGGTTTCTTCTGATGGCAGTCGGACGCGTAAGCGCGACCCCGGCGGCGCTGGAGCTGGTCGGCCAGCTCCAGCGCAAGCATGGGCCGCTGATGTTCCACCAGTCCGGCGGGTGTTGCGACGGCAGCGCACCGATGTGTTTCCCGCGCGGCGAGTTCCTGGTCGGGGACCAGGATGTGTTGCTGGGTGACATCGGCGGGCAGCCTTTTTATATCGGCGCCGCCCAGTTCGAATACTGGCGCCACACCCACCTGATCATCGACGTGGTGCCAGGCCACGGCGGCATGTTCTCCCTGGAAGGGCCCGAAGGCGTGCGATTTCTCACGCGCTCGCGGCTCTACACCGATGACGAATCGCGGCAACTGGAGAGCCAGCCGCCGCAGTCAGCCGGAACCGCGGTGCTCCTGTAGCGGCACGAACTGGCGGCGCCGTGCGCCTGGCTTGGTCAGCAGCATCTGCACGTCGCCGGTCGCGCGCTCGATGAAGCCGCCTTCGCAGTAGGCCAGGTAGAACTCCCACATGCGCACGAAACGCTCCGGGTAACCCAGCGCCCGTACCTGCTCGCGCCGGCTGAGGAAGCGCTCGCGCCACGCGCGCAGCGTCAAGGCGTAGCTCGGACCGATATCCTCCAGGTTGAACAGCTTCAAGTCGCTGGCGCGCGCCGCCGCCGCGAGCATCGCGCTGAGCGATGGAATGAAACTGCCGGGAAACACATGGCGCTTGATGAAGTCTACCGAGCGCAGCGCCTGCGCGTAGCGATAGTCCTCGATCGTGATCGCCTGGATCAGCGCCATGCCGTCGTGCTCGAGCAACTCGCCGACCTTGCGGAAGTAGGTATCGAGGTACTGATACCCGATGGCCTCGATCATCTCGATCGACACCAGCCGGTCGTAGCGGCCCGTCAGTGTCCGATAATCGGCCAGCAGCACCTCGACGCGATCCTGCAGCCCGGCCGCGGCCACGCGCGCGCGCGCCAGCTGATACTGTTCGCGCGAGATGGTGGTCGTGGTCACGTGGCAGCCGTGGTGGCGCGCCGCATGTAACGCGAAGCCGCCCCAGCCGCTGCCGATCTCGATCACGCGCGTATGCGCCGAGAGCTGCAGCTTGTCGCAGATGCGCTCGAGCTTGCGCGTCGAGGCGACTTCCAGCGATTCCTGGTCATCGACGAACAACGCCGAGGAATACATCAGGTTGTCGTCGAGGAACAAGCCGAAGAACTCGTTGCCGAGATCGTAGTGTGCGGCGATGTTGCGTCGGCTACCGGCGCGGGTATTGCGCCGCAGTGCGGCCCAGGCGCGCATCACGGCACCGCCCACGCGCGCCGCACCGCGTTCCATCGCATCCAGACGGTCGCGATTACGCACCAGGATGCGCACCAGCGCGACCAGATCGTCGCAATCCCATAGCCCATCCATGTACGCCTCGGCGGCCCCGACGCTGCCGTTCAGGGCGGTGCGACGATAAAACGCCGGATCGTGGACGCGCAGGCACGCCCGCAGCGTGGCGCGCGAATCCGGCGCCGCGCGCGAATCCGGCGCCGCGCTCGTGACGAGCATCGATTCACCGTCCTCCCTGAGAAGCAGCGCGCAATCCTGCAATCCGCGCAGCAGCTCCAGGACGCGCCGGCGCAGCACGCGCTCGAACCAGCGCGAACGGCGGCGCGGCCGCACCAGGGCGACGACGCCGGCGTCGCTCACGGTTTTCCGCCATCGGCGTCCGGCCGCCGCGCCGTGCGCAGACTGGTCGGGTACGGCCGCAGGTCGTGCACCAGGCCGAGCCATGACAGCAGGCTCAGGCCGTAGTAGGTCATGTCGCACTCCCACCAGCGCAGACCCTGACGCGCGGCGCCCGGGAAACGGTGGTGATTGTTGTGCCACCCCTCGCCGAATGTGATCAGCGCCAGCAGCCAGTTGTTGCGGCTGGCGTCGCGCGTGCCGAAGCGGCGCGATCCGAAGCGGTGGGCCAGCGAATTGATCATGAAGGTGGCGTGAAACAGCACCACGGTGGAAATACAAAAGCCCCAGACCACCAGTTGCATGGCGCTCGTTCCCAGTTGTGGCTGCGCGATGCTGAGGTGGTGCCCGAGCGCATAGAGTGCGACTGCCAGCAGCACCGGCATGAGGATGTCGAAGCGATCGAGCAGCCGCAGCTCCGGAAAGCGGGCCAGATCACGGATCATGCTCCAGTCGGTGCGAAATCCACGCGGCGTCAGGAACCAGCCCACGTGGCTCCAGAAGAAGCCGCGGCGCACCGGCGAATGCGGGTCGAGCTCGTCGTCCGCATGACGATGGTGGTTGCGGTGATGCGCCGCCCACCACAGCGGGCCGCGCTGCACGCTGCTGGCGCCGATCGCAGCGAACACGAACTGCACCACGCGCGAGGCACGGAACGCCCGATGCGAAAAATAGCGGTGATAAAATCCGGTGATCGCAAACATGCGAACGGCGTAGAGCATCGCCGCGGTGGCCAGCGCAAAGCCGGAGACTCCGACCCAGATCACCGCACAGCAGGCCAGGTGCAGCACGATGAACGGCAGCGTGCGCACCCAGTCGATGTGCTGGTCGTCCTCCTCGAGCGCGCCGCCGGCGCTGGAATCGAGCCAGCGAACCAGCGCCGTGCCGATACGCCGCGGCAGCGGGGGTGCAATCTGCATCGTCGCTTCCCTGCACTTTATTCTTGGTTCTCGTGCACTCAATGTCGTGCACCTACTTCAGATCGATCCGCCGGTAATCCCGTCCATCGGTCCGGCTCACTGAAAAGTGCATCGGCCGGTCAGCGGCATCGCGGCCGCACGCTCGACCTCCGCCGCCGTCACGTCGGTGCGCCGCTCGGCCGGCGGAAACCGGATCCTGACGCTCAGATTGCGGCCGGCGGCGTCACGAATATTGCTTAGTCCGCGGTATTCGCGCAACTCGTGCGTCTGCACGTCGTAGCCGACGTCGATATGCGGTAGCGCAAAGCCGTACCAGCTTGCCAGCGAGAGGCGGAACCAGCGGATGTCGGCGCCGTCGGCGTGACTGTCACTCAGCATGTGCGCGCTGAAATCCAGATAGCGCAGCTGGCTGGGCACCAGAAATGGCACCGGCGAGACGCCGACGCCGCTGAGCGCGTCCCAATGTTCGCGCACGAATGCATCGAAGCCGGCATCGATCACCGCATTGGGCGGTGGCGGCAATGGCAGCGGCGCGCGCCGTTCCGGCGAGAGTGCATCGGCCTGGGCGAACACCTCCCGACGCCCGTCCTGCGTGCGCACGCCTTCGCGATAGCCGCCGCGGCCATCGAACAGATCGACATCGGGGGTGGCCGCACCGGGCGCGGTATCGACGCGCTTGCGTACGAATGGTTCGCCGTCGGCGCAGGTGTAGACCACCAGGCGGTGCTCAACGCCGTTTTCGCTGTACAGCCAGTGCGCCTCGCGGTACAGCAACCGCTGCTCATCGCCGGTGTAGGCATATCCCTGGTAATACTGCCCGGCGCCGGCCGCGGCGAGCGCGCCGATCGAGGCCAGTCCGGCAGCGCATGTCATGCCGGCTCGGGTGCGGCGCGGCCGCGCGGGCCAATCGCCCCGCGGCGCACTGTGTCCGGCTGCAAGTATCTCCCGCATACGCAGAATAGTACGCCGGGCGATGTGCCGCGGATGCATTCGCCGGGATGACGGCGCCCGCGGTGCCGATCGGCACGCTACTGGCGCGCCCGAGGCGTGCCGTCGCTCAGCTGTCGAACGGGTGGCGCAGCACTATGGTCTCGTCACGATCCGCTCCGGTGGAGATCAGATCCAGCGGTACGCCCACCAGCGCCTCGATTCGCTCGAGGTAGCGGCGGGCATTGGTCGGCAGCGCACCGTGCTCGGTGAGCCCGACCGTGCTCACCTTCCAGCCCGGCAATTCCTCGTACACCGGCTCGATCTCGGCATAGGCGTCGGTAAACAGCGGCGTCTCGGCGCTGGTCTTGCCGCCGACGCGATAGCCGACGCAGATGCGGATCGTATCCAGCCCATCCAGCACGTCGAGCTTGGTCACGCACAGCCCCGAGACGCTCGAGTGCAGGATCGAGCGGCGCAGCGCGATCGCGTCGAACCAGCCGCAGCGCCGGCGGCGCCCCGTCACCGAGCCAAATTCGTGTCCGACCCGGGACAGGTGCTCGCCGTACTCGTCGAACAACTCGGTCGGAAACGGCCCGGCGCCGACCCGCGTGGTGTAGGCCTTCACGATCCCGAGCACATAATCGAACATGCGCGGCCCGACACCGGTGCCGGTGGCGGCGCCGCCAGCGGTCGTGTTCGAGGAGGTGACGAACGGGTAGGTGCCGACATCTACGTCGAGCATCGCGCCCTGCGCGCCTTCGAACATGACATTGGCGTGCTGGCTGCGCAGCCGCGCCAGCGCCTCGGTGACATCCACCAGCAGTGGCCGCAGCCGCTCGGCATACTCCAGCTGCTGGTCGAGGGTGCGCTGGAAATCCACCGGCGGCTGGGCGAAATAGCGCTGCAGCACGAAATTGTGGAAATCGAGCACCTCGCCGAGCTTGGCGGCGAAACGATCGCGCTGAAACAGGTCGGCGACGCGCACCGCGCGGCGCGCCACCTTGTCTTCGTAGGCCGGTCCGATGCCGCGCCCCGTGGTGCCGAGGGCGTTGACGCCGCGGGCGGATTCGCGCGCCCGGTCCAGCGCGACGTGCGAGGGCAGAATCAGCGGACAGGCCGGCGAGATGCGCAGCCGCTCGAACACCGGAACTCCCTGCTCCATGAGCATCGCGGCTTCCTCGAACAGCGCCTGCGGCGACAGCACGACGCCATTGCCGATGAAGCACTGCACGCCGTCGCGCAGGATGCCCGAGGGAATCAACGACAGAATGGTCTTGCGGCCGCCGATCACCAGCGTGTGGCCGGCGTTGTGACCGCCTTGAAAGCGCGCCACCGCCACCGCGCGTTCGGTCAGCAGGTCGACGATCTTGCCCTTGCCTTCGTCACCCCATTGCATGCCGATGACGATGACGAAGCGGCCCATCAGGAGCGCACCAGGTAGAGGATTACGAGGCCCGCGAGCATGCTCAGCAGGCCCACGATACGCATCTCACGCTCTTCTATCGACGCCATCTTGACCAGCAGCCGCTTCATGCCCGACGGATTGATGAATGGCATGACGCCTTCGATGATGCACACGATCGCCAGCGCAGCCAACAAGTCGGTCCAGTCCAACCCCACGAGTCACCCTGAGGAAAATCAGCGCCCGCTGGCGCTGTGCAGATACTTGAAGAACTCGCCTTCCGGCGTAATGACCAGGATATCGCCGTCGAGCCCCAGGGTATTCTTGTACGCCTGCATGCTGCGATAGAAGGCGGCGAACTCGGGGTTGCGCGCGTACGCCCTGGCATACGCCGCGGTGGCGCGCGCATCCGCCTCGCCGCGCAGGTGCTGTGCTTCGCGGGTCGCGTCGGCCAGAATATCGGCACGCTTGCGCTCGGCGTCGGCGTGGATCTTCTCCGCGTCTGCGGCGCCGCCGGCGCGCAGCTGCTGCGCCTGCGCAATCGCGCTCTGCTGCATGCGCTGGTACACGGCAGTGGCCACGTCATCGGTCAGATCGATACGCTGCAGCTGCACATCGATCAGCCTGACGCCGAATTCGCGGGCGGCAGCGCCGATCTGCTCGAAGCCGGCGTCGCTGAGCGTACCGCGCGGATCGGCGATTACCTTGGTCAGCGGTTGGCTGGCCACCGCACTCTTGAGGCGATCGCGCACGATGTCCGCCAGTCGCAGCCCGGCCATATCCTCGTCGCCCGCGGTCACCTGGAACACACGGGCGGCATCGAGCAGCTGCCACTTGACGTAGAAGTCGACGCTCAGCGCCTTCTGATCACCGGTCAGGAAGCTCTCGCCGGCAAACGCGCGCGTGAGGATGCGACGATCGAAGACGTGCACCTCGTCCAGCGGGGATTTCAGATGCAGTCCCGGTTGGTACAGGGCGCCTTCGATCTGGCCGAAGCGCGTGCGCAGTGCAACCTCATCCTCATTCACCATGAAAACCGAGCGCCACAGCAGCACCGCGGCCAGCACGATGCCCAGCGCTGTCAGCAGGCGCGCAGCCATCAACGATCCTCCCGTTCGCGGCCGCGATCGGCCTGATCGGCGCGCTCGCTGCTGCTGGGGCCCGCGCCCGCTCCGGCCGCCGCAGCGGCTGCGGGGGCACCGGGGGCAGCCGAGCCCGCGGCCCCCGGGCCGGCGGGTGTCGCGGCCGGCGTTGCCGCGCGCACCGCCTCGGCAAGCTTGTCGAGCGGCAGATAGATCATGTTGCCGCCGCCATTTCTGGCATCGATGACGATCTTGCGTGAGCGCGACAGGATGGTCTGCATGGTATCGATGTAAAGGCGGCTGCGGGTCACCTCCGGCGCCTGCGCGTAGGCGCCGGCCAGTTGCGTGAAGCGCTCGGCTTCGCCGTCGGCGTTGGCGACGGTCTGCGCTGCGTACACCTGCGCATCCGCCAGCTGACGCTGCGCGGCGGCCTGCGCCTTCGGCACAATGTCATTCGCGTAGGCCTGCGCGTCGGCGATTGCCCGCTGGCGATCCTCCGCCGCCTTCTCGACATCACGCTGCGTGGACAGGGCGGCGTCGGGCAGCTGCACGTCGGTCATGTTCACGCTGGTAACGCTCATGCCGGCGTGATAGGCATCGATCGCCTGCTGCATGCGCCCACGGGCCTCGCCGGTGACATGCCCGCGCGCATCGCCGCTGAGCAGTGAGGGCATGTCGTAGTGCGCCACCAGTTCGCGCAGCGTGGTCTCGCCGGTCTGCCCCAGAGTCAGCTGCGGCGCACGCACTTGAAACAGATACTGCACCGGATCGTTGATCCGGTACTGCACCGACCAGCTGATCTCGAGCAGGCTCTGATCGGCTGTCAGCATCAACGCCTTGGACTCAAGCCCCTGGATCCCGGCGACGTTGACTTTCTGCATGGTCTCGATCGGCCATGGCCAGTGCCAGCCGTGTCCGGGCTGCTCGACCTGGAGAAAACGCCCGAAGCGCTGCACCACGCCGCGCTCGGACGCGTCGATCTGAAAGTAGCCGCTCGCCAGCCATACCGCCGCGACCAGCAGCAGCAGCGCGATGGCCGCACTGCCGCCGCCGCTGCCCGGCCGCCACAGCCGCTGCACGCGCTGCTGCCAGCGCCGCAACATGTCGTCCAGCGACGAATCATCCGGTGCGCCGCGGGGCGGCGGCCGCTGCTTTTCCTCGCCGGGTTGATTCCATGCCATAGCGGATGAGCCGTCAGCGCACGGTCGCGGCGTGCGGCGCTGCGACCGATTCCAGATGGGGTTCCTGCAGGCTGCGAGCCGCCGCCGTCGCCGGACGCGGCTGCGCCTCGAGCAACCGCACACCGGGCTGCGCCGCCCAGGCCGCCAGTTCCGCTGCCGGCAATTCCACCAGCAGCTCGATCGCACCGTCCTCCAGCGCGCGCTCTTCGCGCACCACGCTCGCGGCATACAGGCGCGCCCGCATCGCGCCGGCGGCCACCGGCAGATGCATCCACAGGCGCCGGACGTTCAGATCGAGGCGCTCGGCGATGGCCGCGCGCAGCAGTTCCAGCCCGACGCCCGCCGCGGCGCAAATCCACACCGCGCTCGGCTGTCCATCCGCACCGCGCTCCAGCTTCGCGTCGAGCTCGAGCCGATCGATCTTGTTGTAGACCCGCAGCTGCGGCGTGCCCCCGGCGCCGATCTCCTCGAGCACAGTGTCCACCTGCTGCATGCGCTCATCGCGCCGCGGGTCGCTGGCGTCCACCACATGCAGCAGCAGATGCGCTTCGCGCGCCTCCTGCAAAGTCGATTGAAACGCGGCGACGAGTTCATGCGGCAACTCGCGAATGAAGCCCACCGTATCGGCCAGCACCACCGGTGCGCCTCCGGGCAGAGCCAGACGGCGCACGGTCGGATCGAGCGTGGCGAACAGCTGGTCCGCGATGTAGACCTCGCTGCCGGTGAGCGCATTGAACAATGTGGACTTACCGGCGTTGGTGTAGCCGACCAGAGCCACCGATGGCACCGGAATCTCCGCGCGCGCGCTACGGCCGGTGTCACGCTGCTGTTTCAGACGCTCCAGGCGCTGCGTCACCGAGCGCACGCGCGCGCCGAGCAGACGCCGGTCGGTCTCGAGCTGCGTTTCGCCCGGGCCGCCGCGCAGACCGATGCCGCCCTTTTGCCGCTCGAGGTGGGTCCAGCCGCGCACCAGGCGGCTGGACAGATGCTTGAGCTGCGCCAGCTCGACTTCCAGCTTGCCCTCGAAGCTGCGCGCACGGCGCGCAAAGATGTCCAGAATCAGCCCGCTGCGGTCGAGCACGCGCACGCCGCTCAGGCGCTCGAGATTACGCTGCTGGCTCGGCGACAGCGGGTGATCGAACAGGATGAGTGCGGCGTTCTCGGCGCGGGCCGCGCCGGCGATCTCCTGCGCCTTGCCGCTGCCCACGAAGTAGCGTGGGTCCGGGCGCGCGCGCCGGCCGGTGATGGTGGCTACGGGATAGGCGCCCGCCGAACGCGCCAGCTGCTCGAATTCCTCGAGGTCCTCGCGCTTGACCGGCATGCCAAGCCCGAGTCGCACGAGTACGGCGCGCTCACCGGCGCGCGGGCGTTCGATCATGCCTGTGTCCGCTACGGCGCATCATTCCGCCGCCGGTTCGGTGACGCTGCCCTCTTCGACGGTGAGCCGCACGGCTCGCGCCGGCACCACCGTGGATATCGCGTGCTTGTAGACCATCTGGCTCACGGTGTTTTTCAGCAGCACCACGAACTGATCGAAGGAATCGATTTGTCCCTGGAGCTTGATGCCGTTGACCAGATAGATCGACACCGGGACATGTTCTTTTCTCAATGCGTTCAGAAATGGGTCTTGTAAAGATTGGCCCTTGGCCATGGGATTCTCCTTATTTTTCAACTGGTTTTGCTTTTCAAATGGGTCGGTCTGCGGGTCGGGATGTGCGCCAGAGCGCTCGATCTGACAAATCCCGTGGGGAGGAAGCACATTCGACAACATTCTATCACCGCGCTCACAGGCGGTCATGCGCGAGCAGCGGCGCGTATGCTTCGCGCCACAGTTGCCGCAAGTCCTACAGCGTGCGCCGGCAGCGTGGTCATGTCCTGCTCGCGCCGCAACCAGGTCAACTGGCGCTTGGCAAGCTGCGCGGTGGCGACGATTGCCTGTTGCACCGCCTCCTCGAGACTGCAGCTGCCGGCGAAGTACCGCCACAGCTGGCGGTAGCCCACCGCGCGCACTGCCGGGTGCTGCTCGCTCAGATCACCGCGCGCATACAGTGCACGCACTTCCTCGAGCAGTCCGGCATCCAGCATCGCATGGAAGCGAGCGGCCAGATGCTCTCGCCAGTCGATGCGCGATGTCGGCAACACCGCGTAACGCAACCAGCGGAATTGCTCGCGTGCGCCCCGCGTGCGCTGCTGCCATTGAGAAATCGGCACGCCCGTGAGCCGGTGCACTTCGAGCGCACGCTGAATGCGCTGCGCGTCGGTGCGGGCGATGCGCGCCGCCGCCGCCGCATCGACCCGCTCCAGCTCAGCGTGCAGTGCCGGCCAGCCGGCGCTGGCAGCCTGCGCATCGAGTTCTTGTCGAATGGGCGCCGAGGCGGGCGGCAACGCCGCCAGACCTTCGTACAACGCTCGCAGGTACAGCATCGTGCCCCCGACCAGCAGCGGCAGTCGACCGCGCTGCTGGATGGCCGCGATGGCGGCACGCGCGTCGCGCACGAACTCGCCCGCCGAATAGTTCTGCGCCGGATCGCGGATGTCGATCAGGTGATGCGGCACGCGCGCGCGTGCGTCGAGCGCAGGCTTGGCGCTGCCGATGTCCATGCCGCGATATACCAGCACCGAATCGACGCTGACGATTTCCACCGGCAGCTCCGGCTGCAGACAGCCAGACAGCTCGAGCGCCAGATCGCTCTTGCCGCTGCCGGTGGGTCCGGTGAGCACCAGCAGCGGCGGCAGCGGCGCCGCGCCTGCACTCACGCTCAGCGCCCCCGCAGGAACAGCTGGTCGATCTCGCGCAGCGACAGGCGCATCCAGGTGGGCCGGCCATGATTACACTGGCTGGCGCGCTCGGTTTGCTCCATCTGGCGCAACAGCGCATCCATCTCGCCCAGGCTCAGGGCCCGCTGGCCGCGAATCGCCGCGCGGCAGGCCATGCTGCCAAGAATGCGATGCGCGGCACCGTCCAGGTGATGCGTGCCCGCCTCGCCGGTCAGCTCCCGGCCCAGTTGCGCGATCAGGCCCGCGATATCGGTGCCTGCCAGCAGCGCGGGTACCCGGCGTACCGCGAGCCGTTCGGGTCCATGGCGTTCGATCTCGAAGCCAACGCGTTCGAACTCTTGGTCTTCGGCCAGCAGCGCTTCGATTTCGTGTTCGCCGGCCGCCACGCTCAGCGGCTCGAGCAGCAGCTGTGAGGCGGGCGCACCGGCCTGATATTGCGATTTCAATTGCTCGTAGATCACGCGCTCGTGTGCGGCGTGGGTGTCCACCAGGATCAGGCCATCACGGCTCTGCGCCAGGATGTACAGACCGTGCAGCTGCGCGATGGCCACACCGAGGGGCCGCTGCTCGTCGTGCGGCTCGGCGGCCGCCAGTGCCTGTGCGGCCCGAAAGCTGCTGCGCGCATAGCCGTAGTCGAGCTTTGCATCGGGCAATACGTCGAAGCGCGGCGCGGCGCCCGGCGCTCCGCCAGCCGCGTCGAACCGCAGCGCCGCACTCGCGGGCAGCGGCGCGCCATCCGCGGCCGCAGCGAGCAGGCCCGGCGCCGGCTTGGTGGCCGCGAGCGCACGCTCGATACTGCGAAACACGCCGTCGTGCACCGCGCGGCTGTCGCGAAATCGCAGCTCGAGCTTGGTCGGATGGGCGTTGACGTCAACCTGACGCGGATCGAGCGTCAAATACAGCACATAGCTCGGATGGCGTCCGTGATACAGCACGTCGCGGTAGCCGAGGCGCACCGCATTGGCGAGCACGCGGTCGCGTACCGCGCGCGCATTCACGAACCAGAACTGCAGGTCCGCCTGCGCGCGCGCCGCGGTCGGCAGACCGAGCCAGCCCGACAGGAGCAATGCTCCGGTGGCCTCCTCGATGGCGAGCGCCTGGCCGCGAAACTCCGCGCCTAGCAGCCGATCGATGCGCCGCTCGAACGCCGCACGGTCATCGGCGGCCGGCAGATCGAGCACCTCGCGGCCGTTGTGCCGCAGACGCAAGGCCACTGCCGGCTCCGACAGCGCCAGGCGTTCGACCTGGCGCAGGATGTGACCGAATTCGGTGCTCTCGCTGCGCACGAACCGGCGCCGCGCCGGCACGTTATAAAACAGATCCCGCACCTCGACGCTGGTGCCGATCGGATGCGCCACCGGCGCCGCCGCCGCGCGCACGCCGCCCTCGACGCGCAGTTCATTACCCTGCTCGAGCTCACGGGTGCGCGACAGCAGCCGCAGTCGGGCCACCGAGCCGATCGACGGCAGTGCCTCGCCGCGAAAGCCGAAACTCGCGATCCCCTCCAGGTCATCGAGCGTGGCGATCTTGCTGGTGGCGTGGCGTTCGACGGCAAGCAGCAGATCAGCCGCGTCGAGCCCGCAGCCATCATCGCGCACACGGATCAGGCCCAGGCCGGCGCGCTCGATATCGATCTCGATGCGGCGGGCGCCGGCGTCGAAGGCATTCTCGATCAACTCTTTGACGACCGAGGCGGGGCGCTCGATGACCTCGCCGGCCGCAATCTGATCGATCAGATTGGGAGACAGAACGCGTATCGGCATGCGCTGACGAGCCCGGCTCGCACCCACGGCTGCAAAGGCCCGCCAGTGTACACACTGGCGCCATCGCGGGCGCGCGCGCTCTCGTGCTTACAGGCCGCTGCGCGCCAGCTCGGTGCTGTTGTCTGGCTCGCCGCCGTGACTGCGGGCGTATTGGCTGCCGTCGGGGGGGAATTTGCGAAAATAACTGTCGATGCCGCTGAAGATGGCATCGGCCAGGCGCTGCTGCTCGGCGGGTGCGCGCAGCTTGCGCTCCTCGCCGGCGTTGGAGATGTAGGCCGTCTCGATCAGCAGCGAGGGAATGTCGGGCGATTTGAGCACCACGAACGCCGCCTGCTGCACTTCGCGCTTGCGCACCGCGCCGACGCGGTCGAGCGCCCCGAGCACCCGGTCCGCCGCCTCGACGCTCTGGCCGATGTTCGCGCTCTGCGCCACATCGAGCACCACCGAGCGCACGTCCGGTGGTTGGTCGGCGAGCGAAATGCCGCCCTTCAGATCGGCCGCGTTCTGCTGCTCGGCCAGCGTTCGCGCCGCTTCGCTCGACGCGCCGCGTTCGGACAGGATATAAACCGATGCGCCGGCGACCCCGCGGTCGCGCACCGCATCGGCGTGGATCGAGACGAACATGTCGGCGTGCGCCGCGTGCGCCCGATCCATGCGAGCGCGCAGGTCAACGAAATAATCCCCATCGCGCGTGAGCACCGCGTG